>RCUF01000436.1_pt1 | contig 13115 bp, 8 predicted proteins | sample 2166311 | NCBI WGS metagenome assembly RCUF01 (sample SAMN09932608, study PRJNA488358) | compost metagenome | feature: garden; material: soil; isolation source: compost soil in 4-hydroxybenzonitrile-enriched culture | place: Germany: Experimental Botanical Garden Goettingen | collected 2016-01-27
TGGTTAATAAAATCATCTATTTCAAAATTGTCATGCAACGAATATTCTCCTTTCAGGTGGCTTCGCACTTAGCCTTACAGGGTTGTCTGCCTGAATCTATCTTATTAGAAAATCCTCGGGCAGACCAAGGAGCGAACACGACGTAGCGTAGATACGGTGTTATCCGAAGCATATTTGAATATTCCCGCAAAATTAAAAAACATCATTGATTTCACTAAGAAATTCATGATGTTCTATAATAAATACTTATTTAGGTAAGTCTCCTAGATTGATGTAACACCGTCACTACCTCTACTTCATCCGTACTTATTCTATCATATTATTCTATAATTCTTATATAATTTTTCACGAATTCTATTTTCTACAAATTCCAGCACTGTTCTTCCTGAGAAAGGAAATTCAGTAATATCATTAGATCATGTATTGCTTACCTGTAGGTCCAATAATACGTAGCCGATCCTTAACCAGTTCCACCTCAAACGGAGGCGACAACAGCTCTATCGAACGATTACCCTTTTGATTAGTAGACTCAGGTTCTCCATAAATAGCTGCTACGAGCACATGCTTGCCAGGTGTGAGATTTCTTTTCAATGTAGGAATCGTTGTTCTAGGGTGCATAACATTGGTATTAGATTGTATATATTGTAATACTGCTTCATCATAACCCATTATTCCAGCAATTCCACTGCGACCGAAATCATTAGTTCCTACTATTCCTAGCTCATGTTCTGTTTGTTTGAGCGAGCCTATTAAAGGTAAAGAAAAACCACCTTCTGCAACATTTATATGACGATTTGTCTCAATACGATGAATACGCAAATGCCAAGGTAATCCCACTACAATCGTTGACGTAATAACAACATCACTCCAAGGCTTCCAAATTGCTGTAATCAAGTCCTCCTTGATGGAGGTTTGTTCATTTTTTCGACGCACACGATACAGATTATCTCCTTCACTTAGCGCAAGCATGCAATCAAAAGCCCCTTGAGACAATCCCCATTCAGCTCGCGGAACACTAAAGCCAAATGTGGAAGAATAAACGAACTTCTCGTACTTGGCTGAAGTATGTGTATGCTCGTTCGATTGGAGATGTCCTGCATTGAACGCTGCGACGTGTCCATTATGCTGCTCTCGACAGATGATAAAATGCGGTGCCTGTTGATCGATTACTCTTGGTAACTCTGGCAATGGAAGCTCTTCTGCATTCCAAAAAGGATGATCATCTGGTAAAGCTAACGGTAAAAACACTTTCATCGCCCAGTAGACTGAACCAGCAGCATTATAATTTTCTGCCATAATAAGATTTGGATAAGTGTAACCAATCGTTAATATGCCATCAGAAGTAAAAATTGGCTGCTGAAACCACCAACGTAAATGACGAAGGAATAGACCTTTCAGTACACCTGGCGAAAAAGATTCAACATCTGCAAATGCTAGCGCCCCCCAAAAAGCCCCTTGCGAGAAACGATACGTTAGACTTCGTCCGTATGGCAGTGAACGACCGTCGCTTGAAAACCAGTGTATAAATTGATGAGCAAATTCATCGGCCCTACTGTGAAAACGTGCTGAACGCTCTGGATCTTCCTGTATCATCAGTTTTGCATACAGTAAACCATAGTATTGAATAGCAAACGGAACGTAATAATCACTATGTCCTCCGTTACCATCTGAATACCAGCCGTCACTTAAGTAAAACGAATCAATTCGCTCTAAGTTTACTTCCATCTGGGATTGCTCATACGGCAAGCCAATCTTGCGAAACCCAAGGTTGACGAGTACATGAAAAAACAACCAGTTGCATTCATAAACAGGATGGGAATTAATTTGATTTAACCAATTATAAAAGTTTTCACGAGCTCGAGGACTTAATGGCTCCCATATTCGCTCTGGTATAAGAGCTAGGGCAAAGCCGAATGACGCCATTTCTACAAGTCGCTGGTCATAATCATTTACTTTGCCCCAATACTCTTCATGCATGGGATCGGTGCCATTTTCAATACCATTTAGACAAATATGAAGTAATTCATCATCTATACCTCCACCTGCAAGAAATGGAGTAAGCCCCCATATAACACGTGAAAACCCTTCCATTTCCGCTATTACCGATGAATATCCAGCACTAATGTTACCAGGCAGCTTTAATCGGGCGTTTCCATTGGAATAATAGGATAGTAATGGCTTAACCAATTGTTGAAAGGCACGCTGTAGATCTGCTTTCGTTCGTAATGGATTTTCAGAGAGCGCTGGCATTATTATTCCCATGAAATACTGATGCCTCCTTTTATTCGTGCTAGACCTTCAACAAAAAAGTAATCTCCATATATAAGTGGGACATCAATATAGTGCTGTTCCGGACAATGACCTGTACCATGCAATATTAATCCTTCCTCCATTTCGTTATTGAATGCTCCATAATTACGGTAAAGCGATTCAAGAATACGTTCTCCAGCTCGACGATAAACAAGTGCTTCATCTTCTGTTACTAGCTCTGATAACAGTAGTAAACCGCATGCTGCACATGCACCAGCAGAAGAATCTCTCAAATGTCTTGTTTCAACAGGCGCTCGAAAATCCCATTCAGGTACATGATCTTCAGGGAGCTGCGCGAGAAAGTAATGCGCTGTTCTTTTTGCACCATCTAAGTATTCTTGATTACGAGTATGATGATAAGCTAATGCTAGCCCGTAAATTGCCCAAGCGTTACCACGTGACCATGAAGATTCTGGCCCGTAGCCTTGACCACCTAAAAATTCTACAACCTCACCAGTATTAGGATCAAAACGAACGATATGCTTCACGGATCCATCTGAGCGAATGAAGTGAGTTAGTACAGTTTGCAAATGTGCATTAGCAATATGAGAGAAGCGAGGATCTTTGCTCTCCTTAGAAGCCCAGAATAATAAAGTTAAATTCATCACACAGTCGATAATGGCAAGCCCTTCATTTTGTTCTCCTTCTCTCCAAGGATTCCAGGCACGTATATAATTCCCCTTTAAGTTGAAACGACCCATTAAATGACTGGCAGCCTTGATGGCACGACGACGAGATTCGGCATTTCCACTAAGCTTATAGTTAGCAATGCTCGTTAAAGTCCATATAAATCCGAGATCATGGTCAAGTTTCTCAAATCCGTCTAACACAGCATCGAGTTTTTGTTCACACTGTTCAGCAATAATTCGAAAGCTGTTTTCTTTCGTTTCAGCGTAAAGCAACCACAATAATCCTGGCCAAAAGCCTGCTGTCCACCAGTTTGGTGACTCTAGCACATAAGTACCATCCAAACTAGCATGTGGAAACTGATCTCCGATTCTTTTGCTCGTATGTGAAACTTTCAATCGAACTTGTTCCCAGGCCTCGGTAATCCAAGGAGCATTCTGCGCGTAATTCATTTTAAATTACATCCTCTCTCTTTCATTTGAAAAACAAAATGAAACGTCATTACATTCTCAAGAGATGCATGTTCTTCATGTATCGTTATCTTAATTTGATAATAACGCTCTTCTTGACCAAAATGATTGATGAACTGCTGCTGTTGGATTGATGTATGATATCGTTCCGCTTCAAAATGTAAGAGTATGCTATGTCGTTTACCAAGAAGTAAAATTTGACCATCATGAATGTACTCTGGCACACATTTTGTAATGAAAACCTCATCAATTTGTTGTGTTATATTATCAAATCCTATTGTATCTCGTAACTCTAAATTCGGGGTCTCTGCTTTATTCCAATGAAATGTTCTAATGTAAGAGGTCAGTTGACAATCGGGATAACATGCAGCAAGCTCCAATGAAAGTGTATCCACCTTATTTCCTACACTCGTTTCTATCACTTTTGCTTTACTTGCTGAACCCGCCTGCTGATATTTACCACCTATTATAGGAATTGAATGTCCATGAGCACCTGTACAGGCATAGCTGTATCTTCCTTTACCAAAATAATCAGCAGTATATTCACCGCTTCCTAGATCAGCGGCAAAAGCTGGATCATCATCAGCAATCAATATAAAATGACCGACATCAATATGATTATGAGGCTCATCGTTTGACCCACCCTTTGCTGCAAAACCGTAGCATCCCGTAGTAGAGACGTGACGAGATATAAGCCATTCGGCATCTTGAAAATACCAGTTTCCCTGGTCCCATGTCTTACTTCTTTCTATATCAGAACGATACCACAGTAAATTTCTGATTGCGGGTGCAAATCGGCTGCAATGATCGTCAGTATAAGCTGCTCTAATACAAAGCGACGGATAGGTTACTTCATCGTATCGATCAGCTAAATAATCAGAAAGGCCAATTAGAACATTAGCATACGGCATAGCGTCAGAGAAATTCACGGGTCTATTGGCTATGAGATAGCAGCGTTGCTGAAATGATGCGATCGTTTTTACTTTTTCATCCTCAAACAAACTGATTCTCCCTTGAGTTCCCTTATATAACAGATCACTAAAATATACGAAATAACCAAAACCATAATTCCAATAGCCAGGTCCTTCTAGACATGCTCCATCCGATCCGAAACCTGATAAATAATGATCCATCGCCCGGAGAACTTTGATAATGATTTCGGTACGTCTTAATGGGTCTGTCTCCAACAATATAGCTGCGGAGCCGATCGAGCCAGCGCAGACGGATGCCCAGTTATGATTGGCGTTTTCCCAGCCGTATGACCTACCACTCATATAGGGAGTAAACAATCGTCGCTCTACTTCCCTACGTATTTCTTCCTCCAGTGTATAAGGAAGATCATCGCCGAGCAAAATCATTAGCTCAGCCATTGCAAAACCCGTCTCTGCTGCAAATAAGTCGATGTTAGTTTCAATATCTTGGCCTATCATATGTGCAGGCAAGCACCAAGTTTTTTCGCTTAATATTGCTTGCATAACTTCTATAAATGCTGCTTGATAATCTTTTTGTTCGGGCTCTAGCAGTTGCAATAACCCAAAAGTAGTTAGCCGACGTCGACGTTCAAAGTAAGCGGTCTCATATTGAAGTCGATTACCTGTTTTTTCGAATAAATTGTATAAATCATCTGAAAGCACAGGTATAGATTGCTTTAGTAATCGGTTACCTTCTTTATGTATTTCATCAACCATATCCGTGTACATGGTTGTATGAAGCATAGTTTGCCAAGTAACGTTCTTGCTTGAAGGAATATAGTAACGATTAGTGACTGGGGGCTGCTCCAGAAACCATTGATGAAATGTACTCTTGTCCCAACGCATGTGCAGATTCAACATATTAATAATCACCTCTGTATGAAAGAATGGGCTACCCTAATGAAGAGTAGCCGCTTTCCAATCATTATTTGACGAATGCACTTTGTTGTCCTTGATATATTTCATAAAAATCTTTCCATACAAGCACGTTGCCCTTTTCTTTGTCCCACCAGTCTAGATACCAGGCTTCAATCTCTTTACCACCTTGTTTTGCCCAGATATCTAGTACTTCTGTCATGGCTTGATCTACTGTATATTTGTTTCCTCCTATAATCGCTTTAGTGAATAAATCATTAATCGGTGTATTTAAATTTGCTATTTTGGTTTGCAAATCTTTTGGAAGTTGTGGCATATGCTCAGAATGTGTAATTCCCTCGCCAACAGGGATTTGTTTCATATATACTTCACGTGCTTCCTTGAATAATCTTAATCCTTCCTTCTGTGAAGGAATTTCTTCATTGAAGAACGTTTCAGTATAGCCACATTTTCCATCTTCTAGACGACTATACATCATACTGTAATCATTATTCCAGCTTACTTCATTTTTGAATTTATCCTCGTCAATTATAACAGGACAGCCATCTTCACCAATGTTGTAATGTGTACCTTCCAAACCGTATCTGAATACTTTCCCTGTTTCATTCATTGATAAGAAATCGATCTCACGTATAACCCCTTCAGGATTTTTCGCTTTCGCATTAACTACTGCAGTCATCTGTACTGGATTGTTCCAAACTATCGTATACTGTCCGACAGGAGTAACTGGAAGTGGCAGAATTGATAACTTTGCTTCAGGTGCATTCTTCATTAACGTATCTAATTCATTTGATGCGAAATTTATATAATCTCCAGTCATCCACCCCATAATACCGACCTTACCATTTAAAAAATCCTGTTTCGCCTTAGAGCCGTCTTTATCCGTTAGGAAGTCTTTATCCATCACGCCAGCTTCATACAGGTCGCGTCTAAATTGCGTTGCCAGTTTCATATTTTCAAGACCAAATTCAATTTCGTTTTTGTCATTCACATTTATCCAGTTTCCATTAAACATATAACGTATAATACCGGATGTATCCCCGAACTGAACTCCAGCGATACCATATGTATCATCTTTACCATTGCCGTCTGGGTCCATTTCTGTAAATGCTTTTGCAACAGCAATCATTTCATCCGTTGTCTTTGGCATTTCAAGATTTAACGCATCAAGCCAATCTTGCCTTATAAATAAGCTGCCTAGTGGATATACCTCATTTATACGTCCAACCTCATAAAGCTTTCCGTCACTTTTCGTACCCGCTTTCTTCAATTGAGGGTACTTCACCAACAATTCTTTATATTCAGTACTGTGATTCTCGATTAAGTCATCTAGAGGCATAAGTTGTTTTTGATCATATAGGGAGTTGCGAATACTGGTTCCAAATTCGAAAATAAGATCTGGCGCACTACCTGAAGCAAACAATACATTGAGCTTTTGCTGCGATTCCCAACGTGGAACTGCAGTATACTTAACTTCATTAGGCCCATTTTCGTTAATCCATTTGGTCCACATATTTTCCTCGATTGTTCCCATTCCATTAGGAATATTTCCACGATCATATACAGTTGACGTTATTTTGCCGCGTTTGTTCTCGCTATTCAACGATGGTTTTTGTGTCGCAGATAGCGGATTGCTATCGCTATTTGAGCAGCCCGTAAAAATAGCTGCTGTCAAGGTGGCCGTCAATGCAATTTTCAAAAAGCCTTTCATGTTCATGTTATCGCCCCTTTATTCATTTATTTGATCTTGAAAGAAGCTACTATTCTTTAAGAAAGACGGTTAGCCTTTAATGGAACCGAGCATCACACCTTTAACGAAATATTTTTGTAGAAATGGATAGACTAACAAGATCGGGACGACCATCACAATAACAGCTGCCGATCGTATTCCATCAGGAGTCAGGTTAGCAATCATATCGGGATCTGAAAAATCCTGAACCATTGAAGTAGACTTAATCATATTTTGAACGAGTACGGTCATGTTGTATTTTGCAGTATCATTAATATAAATCATGACGCTCATGAAGGAATTCCAGAAACCTACCCCGTAAAATAGCGCGATTGTTGCTAACACAGGTTTTGATAATGGAAGGACAATGTTAATCAAATATCGTAGTTCTCCGCAACCATCAATACGAGCAGCATCATCTAGCTCATCTGGAATATTAGAAAAATAGGACCGCATAATGAGTGTGTTGTAAGCACTGGCAAGAGCGGGCAGCCAAAGTGAGTAATACGTATTTACGAGTCCTAGTTTAGCAATAACGAGATATGTCGGAATAAGACCCCCACTAAAAATCATCGTAAACACCATGGCCATTGTGAAGAAATTTCGTGCATAGAACTGTCTTCTTGATAGCGGGTATGCAGCCATTATCGTAACCACTAGGCTAAGAATTGTACCAATTACCGTAATCTCCACACTATTCCAGAATGCATTAATGATTGGCGTTCCTGCAATTAAGCTTTTGAACGAATACAACGTCCAGCCTTTTGGTATTAGTGATACTTGCCCGGACATGATCGCATTTGCATCACTAAGCGAGAGAGCAATAACATTCATCAGTGGTATGATGCAGCTAAGCGCAATCAATGAGAGGATAATATAGTTGAATATATAGAAGATCTTTTCTCCGGTCGTAGCGCGCATTTTTTTCTATCCTTTCGTTCTTTGATTTGCCTTGCTACCATAATCCTTCATTAAACTTCCTTGCAATATAGTTGGCACTGACAATTAACACGAAAGCAACAAGTGATTCAAATAGCCCCAGTGCTGTTGTTAAGCTGAATTGAGCTCCTTGAAGACCAACCCGATATATATAAGTGCTAATAACATCGGCAATATCATTGACGTTAGAATTTTGAAGCATATACACCTGATCAAAGCCCACTTCCATTACTCTTCCCATTGAAAGAATGAGCAACAGTATAATCGTAGAGCGTATGCCTGGTAGCGTAATATGCCAAATTTGTCTAGCCTTACTTGCTCCATCCATACTAGCAGCCTCATACTGACTTGGATCAATCGTCGTCAACGCAGCTAAAAAAATGATTGCGTTAAAGCCCATATCCTTCCATATTCCTGAACTGATGAACACCGCTACCCAAGAACCACTATTGTACATAAAAGCGTATGGTTCACCAAAAATCATCTCTACAAAATTATTAATGATTCCATTTTCTAATGAGAACATCGTCGTAATCATCATTGCAATAATGACCCACGACAGAAAATGTGGCATATAGACAATCGTCTGAACGGTCCGCTTGAATATCATATTTCGAACCTCATTCAACATAATTGCTAACATAATCGGTACCGGGAAGCCGAAAATAATGCTCATTAAACTTAATACGAAAGTGTTACGTATAATTTGAAGTGTTCGTGGGTCTTGAAAAAGCATCTCAAAATAGTGAAGCCCGACCCAAGGACTGCGAAGGATTCCATCATAGAAGTTATAGTCCTTGAAAGCAATGATCAGACCACCCATCGGAGCATACTTAAACACGACAAAGTATAGGATGACTGGCATAAACATAATGAGCAGAGGCAAATTCGCTTTGAACCGACGCATTCTTTGCCTTTGCTGTCTATGCTTAGCAGCTAGCGTATACGGTGTAGCTTCATGTGTAGATTCTAAAGAAGAGTTATTCATAGTGCACTCCTTTCTTTGTTGTTGTGTACTCATTTATATAAAGTATTTTAAAGGAGCATATTGCCATTATCATTTGATATTTACTTATGAATTTTAGATATTCTACACATTTTGAGGAAATCGTATTATTTTTATAAAATCTGAACATTTCATCTGTTTTAAATCCATATGAAAAAGCCCCCACCAATGAAGAGAAGGGGGCGAAATAAAAACGCTTAACGTCAGGAAATATCACTATGTTCATGAGCCTTGCGATACTCACTTGGGGATAGATTCGTTAGTTGCTTAAATACAGTAGTAAAGTAGCTGGCATTATCAAATCCGACATGTTCTGCAATATCAGTCATGCGCATTTTAGTACAAGAAAGCAATGGTTTCGCTTTTTCTACTCGCAATCTACTAACATAATTGCTAAATGCAATGCCTGTTTCTCGTTTGAACAAATTACTTAAGTAATTCGGGGTTACATGGACGTATGCCGCTACTACCTGCAAAGAGCAGCTTTCTTTATAATTTGATTCAATATATTGCATGGCCCGAACAACAACGTTATCATGCTTTTCCTGCAACCAATACGTATATAATTGAAAGAAAGTCTCTGTCTTGTTAGTTGCCCATTCGATTAGTTTAGGCGTACGATCAAATAGTAGAATAGCCCCTGGATGTAGGTCTTCGAAATTACTGGCATTCAAATGCTTTAAGTCGGTTGCCAGTAAATCAGATAAGGCTGTTACCAGCGCATATATTTCTGCTTTGCATGAATGAAGCGGGAGATTGGAAATTTGATCAATATGCTTATTAAGCTTGCTTCTTGCTGTCTCTACATCTCCAATAATTAGGTCAGATAGCAGCCTTTCTCTAAGCTCAAATGAGCGATTGTTCACTTCTAGATCCATCGGAAGCTCATTCATTTGGAGACCGCCATGCAGCTCGGTGTACCTAGAAGCTAGTACATCTAATTGATCTATAATACCACCTGTCCTCCAATCAATCTTAAGATATAGAAGAGACATCACATTTTTAGATAAATCATCGCGATATTGCTCTGAAGTTTTACTCGGTTCAAGTAGAAATGCATACTCCCAGCTGTTTAAAGAAAGGAAAATACCATTTAATTGTTGAGTTTGAAGCAATTCAGCAGCCATATTTGAGATTGCAAAATGAAGCAATTCGACGTCCTTTTCTGTATAACTTCTTTCTTTAGGATAAAAACTATCTACTCTAAGGAGCCAAAACTCGTATCCACTTAATAAGGCGTTCATCTCAGTCCAATCTTGTTTTTCGTAAGGAAGTCGATATAGTGCAGCACGCAAAGTATTTACTTGCTTCTCTCTTTTTCGAAGCTTCTTTTCCAATTCCTTTTGTCTAAACTTATCATAAGCCTTTCGTAATACTTCACATGTATTTGGAATAGACATTGGTTTTAGTAGAAATTCTACTGCACCATATCGAAGAGCTCTCTGGGCGTATTCAAAATCTCTATAGCCAGTTAATATAATGACCATAATGTCACTGTTTAACTTGGACAATTGTTCCGTCAACATTAGACCGTCTACAACAGGCATATGAATATCAGTAATGATAAGATCAGGCTTCGATGTTCCTATCATTGCCAGTGCTTCTTCTCCATTAGAGGCTTCACCTACAACTTCCCATCCAAGATGTTCATTAGCAATTAACATCATTAATCCATCTCGAAACCAAGATTCATCGTCTACAATTAGCAGCTTACCAATCAATCTTATTCCGCCTTTCGTTCTCTTTCTACAGGAAGTCGAAGCTTAATATGGGTTCCTGCACTCAGTTTAGAGCTGATTTCCACCCCATAAGGTTTACCATGCACAAGTTCGATTCTGCGGATAACACTTCGTAACCCAATCCCTTCACGTTGATTAACTTGATCTTTGGAGTAAGATGTGACAGAAAGAATTTGTTCAATCTTTTCTGCTTCCATACCACAACCGTTATCTATAATATCAATGATTAAAAACAATTGATCAGATACTTGGCTTCTTTCTCTTTGCACAGTAATGGAAAGATGACGATCCGTTTTTTTATTTTGGAAAGCATGAACAATAGCATTCTCTACAATTGGTTGGATTAACAGTCGAATAATTCTACAGTCAAGTAAATGTTCCGGGGCATAGATCTCAGTCGTTAGCACCTCAGAATATCTTGCTTTTTGTATATTTAAGTAGTGATCAATTTGCTTTAGCTCATCACGTAACGTTGTTAAGTGGCGAGCTGGTTCAAGTGTATACTGAAGCATTTCAGATAGTGAATTAACAAGCTGTGCAGATTTCTCATCTCCAAGTGCATAAAACTTCCAGACAAACATACCGAGCGTATTATACATAAAATGCGGATTTAATTGAGCCTGGATTGCTTTGAGCTCTGCTTCTTTTTCGCTTAACTCACGCTGGTATACTTCACGAATAAGCGTATCAATTTGCTCGGTCATTTGATTAAATTTTTCCCCGATAAAGCCAAATTCGTCTCGTGAGTTAATCGCAATACGTGTATCAAATTTACCAGCACGTACTTGCGTCATCGCATTCACTAATTTTTTGAGTGGACTTAACAATCGTTTACTAACAACAGTAATGATCAACCAAAATAACAGCATACTGACAAGAGCAGAAACTATGGCTACATGTAAAATAAGTCGACTTCGATGCTGAACCTCCTTCAAAGATGCTCTATTAATGAGAGTGAATTGGACTTTATCGGATACTTTTTTGGTGTACAAATATGAATGTCCGTTCTCTTTGAGAATTAGGTTATCTTGCCCAATCATTTCTGAAAGCTTATCTATTGGATGTTGAGCAGGTCCGATAGAAGTATATAATAAGTTTCCATCTGATTCGTACAAATAAGAAATCGTATCTCCCTGCTGTCTCAAGTCTTTCATATAAGTCTCAAAAAGTGAAGTATTGAATAAAATCAGCATAGTTCCATAGGTTTCCAAATCTTCAGATCTCATCAAGCGGGCAGCTAAAATCCAGTTTTTATAAGAAGAGTTTTGAAACTGCTCCTCTCCTATTCTTCGCCAAATATATTCGCCACTTGTTCCTTCAAGTTTTTCAATCGTTTCAGTAAGAAAAGCAGGATCAAGATGCTGAAATGAGCCTGAGAAAGACCCTAGATTAAACATATTATTTTTCAAGTCGTATATCCGAATAGCTACAATTTCTGGTGCATCCAGTCGTACTTGACGGAGCTGCTTTTCCAACTCGTTTTCTAGTATCAATCTATCATAGAAACCCACATCTTCCTCTTGCTCAGTTATGAGTTTTTTCACCATAGGATTAAGCGTTATATAATCAGTAATTCGATACATATCTTTGACACGAGAGTCCAGACGAGCAAGAACCTGTTGATTGTGCATACTATGTTGACGACTTAATTCTTCATTGAATAGCGTGTAGTGTACTCGATAAGTAATAATTCCAGTTGTACCAGATATAACGAGATTTACAGCAATAAGAAGTAGTATGAATTTCGTACTAAATCTATGTTTTAAGCTGATTAGCCGATTTAATATATGAATGATGTCCACCCTCTACATAAATAGATCATACATCTCTTCAAATCATAAAAATGCAAAACTATCTCGCCTTCTTATTATTGAAAACGCTTATATGATTGTTGTCAAATGACGAATTTGTCTTCTGATGAATCCTCTCCGCCAAAATGATAAAAATACAAGTCTTCTAAGTTTGGATGAATCTCCTCATAACGATAGTCAATTGGAGGGGGGTTCCTCGGGATCAGTGAGATTCACTTCAAGCACATGCCATTCTTTGCTCGTAACTTAATGGATTCATCTTCCACTACCTCCATGAAGGAGCCCATCAGCGGGTTACTGCTCTTTCGTTAATTGGATAAAATTGTGGTGCTGGCAAGTGCCTCTTTCTATTTGCCTTTTTTATTTGATCATTTTCACGCTATAATCTTCAGCATTTGTACTAGTCAAAAAACAAGGGCCGTACGACCCGCAGCGTATTGATACGTTGTTATCTGATGGGGCTGGCCCATCCAAGATTCAATTGCAGTTCTCCGAAATACTCAATGTTATAATCATTCAATAATATTTTTAGTTCCTCAGATGTTTTTTCAATAAATTGATATACTTTAACGGGTTCAAGGACAGTCAGCGATCCAGTAGAAAAAAACTGAATAAGATGATACTAAACGATTAGTGC
>RCUF01000437.1_pt1 | contig 13037 bp, 9 predicted proteins | sample 2166311 | NCBI WGS metagenome assembly RCUF01 (sample SAMN09932608, study PRJNA488358) | compost metagenome | feature: garden; material: soil; isolation source: compost soil in 4-hydroxybenzonitrile-enriched culture | place: Germany: Experimental Botanical Garden Goettingen | collected 2016-01-27
TGGCGATCCTCGGTTATAGTGCGTGGGTGCTGGTACGATTTTTGCGAAAAAGCCGCCAAGGCGCCTGTGCGGGGTGCTCGTCGAGCAAGTCATGTCCTGGCTGTGCCATAAGTGCCGTGAGTGAAGATACCAGAAAAACTACAGCTGCTCACAAAGGTTAACCATAGCATACACAATGGATGGATAGTAAGAAAAAAACTTGGTGACTGCTCTCCAAATACATTAAAGGAGAACAGTCACCAAGTTTTTTATGTGTCACTCTATTCCTTGACAACCTTCTAATCAGGAGTATTAATAAGCTAATCATGTTGATGTGTTATATATAGAGTTTCGAGGTCAATTGTAGGTTTTCCTGCATATGTTATTCGCCCGTTTCGAAGAATAGCAACCTGATCTGCTAATTTCTCAGCCAACCCCATAATGTGAGTGGATAGTAAAATTACTCTGCTTTCTGTGAGATACTCCCGCAATGTACTTCTAACGATCATCACTTGATCAGGGTCCAGTCCGTTAGTCGGTTCATCTAATATAAGAATTGTAGGTTCATGTAAGAGCGTTGAGGCTAATGCAACTCTTTTTTTAGTTCCTTGAGATAACTCTTCCATTTTTATATTTTGATAATCTTCTAGTTTGAACCTCTCCAGCCATTTAGCGATGCGTATTTCGAGCTGGTCCTTCGGTACCTGTCGTAATCCTCCAATAAGTCGCATCATTTCTGATACAGAAAGTGCAGGATAATAAAAAGGGAATTCTTGTAGATAGCCTATCATTGATTTATAGTTTTGATTTTCAAAATCGATAATGGTTTGATTGAATCGAATTGTACCTTTTTGTACCTGATGAAGACCAGCAATTAAACTTAATAAAGTTGATTTACCCGCTCCATTGGGACCCAGTAACACAGTAATTTGGTGGTCTGAAATATTCCAATTTATTTCATGTAGAATTTCTTTAGAGCCATAACCGAAAGAAACTTGATCCATTTGTAATAATGATGATTTATTTTCTTGGGTCATCGTTGACTCACTCCTAAGATACTTTTCTATAAAAAAAGATGAATCTAATATAGATCACAATAGATATAGCTGCAAATAATACTTTATGAAACTGATGAAGGTACAATAGTAATAACATGCTCATTGCAATGACCCAGCTGCCGAAAAACTTGATTCGGTAACATCCTAAATAATCAATGGATAAAAATTTGTAACCCAAAGGCATACCAAAACTAATTAAAGTAATTGAAAGGAATATATTCCATATAATTTGGATCGATAAGATTACTGGACTAATATGTAAATAAATTCCCCAAAACCACTGATGCATAAAAATAATTCCTATGGTTAAAACACTTAAAATCAACCATTTGGTGCGCAGCATCTTCTTCCAAGCAAATAACGTTGCTTTATATATTAGCAATCCTTTTTCCTCTATGATAAGACTCTTGACAGCCCAAATATCAACAGCAAACCAAGATAATACCGCACTACTGATTGGAAGAATAAGCGAGCTTTCTCTAACAATATAATAGTTCAAGACCTCTACTCCCATAGCTAGGATGAAAAAAGGAAACAGATTTCCTCGTCTAATGATAAATAACAATTCTTTTTTTAAGAGCGGGCATTGAGATAGCCATACGCGTCTTTTGGAAGTTCCTTTTGAAACACGATACTGTAAAAAAACAGGCCAAGAGCGTTGAGCAAAATAAAATGATATATATCCCATACTTAAGCATAATAAAAGCCAAGTCAAAGTACGTACGAGTAGAGACATCGGCAATATGAAATATATTACATTCAGTAATAGAAGAAATGAGCTTATAAAATAGCCAAAATATTTCTTGAGCAACATGGTATAGCCTACCATTTCGGCATAAAGTATACCCATAATTAATCCTGAAAACATATTATAAATATAATTGGTACGAACATCCCACATGATCTGACCAACTACGATCCATAAAAGTAATATTAGAAAAGGGATTTTTTTTACCATATTATATTGGGTTAGAAACAAATTCCCCTTTCCTATAGACCACAAAAAACGTATTTCCTCTATTTTTGAAGTGGATATATTTATACCAATATGAATCAAAAAACCAATGATTCCATATATGATAGCCCACATCATTGGTTTAAAACCCCAGCTGTTTAATCTCAAGGTAGCATTAGCTAATCCATTGGGAATTAAAATTAATAAAAAAATGAATAAAGCGGCATCCATTTTAGTTAGTTTTCTGAGTTGTTTCAAATACAATATTTCACATAACTTTATACTTGTCATTTTCCTCGTCTCCAAGTCACAAAACTGGTTCAAACTGAACATTAGTTTTCTGAGAATTATATAAATTGAAATATTGACCTTTTAAATCAATTAATTCCTGATGATTACCTTGTTCTATTATTTCCCCTTGATCAAGCACAATTATTCTATCAGCTCGTTGGATTGTACTAAGACGATGAGCAATCATAATTTGTGTACAATGTCTTTCTTGTAAGAAATCTGTTATCAATTGCTCAGAAACACTATCAAGTGAACTTGTTGCCTCATCTAAAAGAAGAATTTGAGGTTCTGCCAAAAAAGCACGCGCCAATAAAATACGTTGCCGTTGTCCCCCTGAAAAGTTTAATCCATTCTCGGAAACAACAGTTTGATAGCCTAAAGGGAGACTCATAATAAAACGATGAATATCGGCTTGCTTTGCTGCCTGAACTACCATATCTATCGTACATTCTCCATTATCCATGGCGATGTTATCCAATATAGAAACATTGAATAATTTTGTTTCTTGTAAAATGACACCTATTTTTTGACGAAGCTCGCTCAGATGCCATTGATTCAGCGGTATATTATCGATGCTGACTTCTCCCAATGAAGCCGTATAGAGTCCTAATATTAACTTCGCCAAAGTACTCTTACCTGAACCTGAAGCACCAACAATTGCAACCTTTTCACCCGGCAGTATTTCAAGATTAATATCTTTTAAAACGTATTTTCCAAATCGATAATAATTAAAGGAAACATCCTTAAACTTAATATATCCTCTAAAAGTATGGTTCGGTTTTTGGGTACCTGAAGGCTCCTCTACACTCTCAATAACATCTTGAATTCGTTGAATATATGAGCCCACCGTGACGAGTTCACTAAGAGTCGATCCTAAGGAAGCAATCGGTACCATAAAAGCAGTTGACAACGTTTGTAAGCCAAGGAGACCTCCTAAAGTTATCCATCCTTCAAGCACATAATGAAATCCAATCCATAGAATCAGGAGGGGAAAAACAAACTGGATGCTAACTGTCATAGAATCAAGTGATACATTCCAAATGACACGTTTTTCCGTAGTGGTAAGCTGTTTTTTAAAAAGCTCTTCCCACTTATTAAATACTCTATTCTCGAACCCTAAAACTTTTACATCTGTAATTCCATGTATATGTTCTGATAAAAAACCATGCATCTCAGCCTGGCTTGAGATCTCCTTTCTAGATAAACGGTGAGTAATAAAAGAACTTAAAACTATAATAAGTAACATTATAAAGCCTACAATTGTAACTATTAATCCAATTTGCCATAGTTGATTAATCATTAGGGTTCCATAAGTTATAAGTAAAAGCCCATCAATAAGAATAGTTATAACTCGATTAGATAATACCCTTCTAATTGTTACATTGGAGTTAGCTCTAAATACCAATTCTCCACCTTTTCGATTTTCAAAGAAATCAAAAGGAAGTTTAAAAAGCTTGTCGATAAATTGTGTCATCATAGATGTATCCATTTGGGATTGCAACTTGGCAATCAAGTAACCTCTTAAAAATTGGAATAACTGTGAGAACACAAATATAGTAAAAATCGCTCCCCCCAACGTGATCAGGAAAGAATAATTTTTGGATTCTAATAAGTTGTCAACAGTAAATTGGGTGACTTTAGGTATTGAAATACCTAACCCTTGAAGAAGTATTGAGACCAAAAATACAGAAATAAGAAGTTTTCTGCTCTTAAAAGCTAATTTGATATAGAACGTCCATTTTGGTATCTTTCTTTTATTACGAAAATCCTTTACTGGGATTAATGAAAGTGCAAAACCCGAATACTTCTCTGTGAATTCTTGAAGGGAAAGAATTAGTCTTCCAAAAGCTGGATCAAGGATTATTGCTTTTTTCTTTTTTATTTTCTCAAGAACCACAAAATGCTGATTATCCCATAACAAAATTAAAGGAGCGGTTAACTCATTTAACTGAGATGCCTTTGCCCGATATCCTCGTGATGTTAAATGATATGTACTCCCTATTTCTTGAAGTTGTTGCATAGACATACCTGCGCGCACTGCACCAACCTGATTTCTTAATTCTGTTAAAGAAATATTATGTCCAAAAAAACCCAAAATCATAGCCAAGCAAGCTAATCCACATTCACTATGTTCCATCTGTTCAATAAAAGGTACTTTCTTATTAAACTTCAGAGGAATGCACCTCCATACCTTCCGTCAAAAAAACTAAACCATAATGATAAGCAAATATGCCAATCTCAACTCTTGTTTTTATATTCCATTTCTCCTTAATTGAAGCCACAATTTCTGCAGTACGTCTCATACTAATAGATAAATCCTGGGAGATTTCGCTGTCTTTGTATCCTTGAGCTATACAAATTGCAACTTTTTGTTCTTTTGGAGATAAATTTTGATATTCTCTCAATTTTTACTCCCCCTAAGTCTTTTGCAAATATTTTTTCATAATTAAGGAAAAATTTCAATACTTACTTAATGAATATATTTGTAAAACTTGAAAAAATAGATTGAAATAAATTTTTTTAGATATTTACATGATGATGCATTTTTATGAAGTGCAAATCAAAATAAAATATGTTTATCATTAAGTTTGTCTTATATCACTACATTCCTGAGAGGAGTAAAGAATAATGACAAAACAAGAAATGATCCAAGCATGGAAAAATCCAAAGCTTCGTGTAGCTGGAGAAGGTATTGAACATCCAGCAGGTGACGCTCTGGTCGAGTTGAGCGCTGATGAGCTTGCTCGTGTACATGGCGGTTTAGGAGTGCAACCAGATTCTACTCCAACTGTAACTATTGTTCCTGTTACTATTACAGTACTAGTTTGCTTTCCAGGGCATGCTGGATAAAATAAGTGGATGCCACTTAGGAATACGCCTTAAATTGGCGTATTCCTAAGTTATTTTATTTCTTAAAAAACTGAGTTTTTTAACTTCACATAAACGAGGACGGGGTAATTATGAAAGAGCAGATCATGCGTGCTCTCTTTTTACATGAACGTAAGAACCTTGTTGATCAAGCCTTTCAAGGTTTTAATCATAAAAATTGGAAACAAGATAAAGAGAAGACAACAAAACTAATAGATGAATGGTTTAAGTTTGCTCTAATTAGTACAGAATCCAAAAAAGAAGCTCGGTTTAAAGCTTCAAGTATGAATAAAGAAATATTCGGAGCCTTGATTCAATCTACCGAAAATCTTAAATGGGATGAAAACTATTTAACTATTATTAAAGAGTATCAAGCAGATTGGTTTCAAGTTTTGGAAGAGGCTCTAAAAATGAATGAAAATCAGCCAGTTTTACAAAATGAGTTTCGAACAATGGATGTTCTTATTCGTCCATTTATAATTTGGGCAAGAAATCAATTAAAACAGCACTTATCAAATATAGATAACGCTCAGGATTTTATTCTACATGAGAATACGATAAATTCGGTCTTGCATACATTGTCTTTTCAATTAACCCAAATCGCAGGTCGGTCATTTGTTTTAGAGCTAAATATAGCTAAAACTTTGGAAGAATTAGAAGGGCAAACACCGGAGGAACGATTTATCTCCTTCATTGAGAAAAAATTTGTAGGACATAAACAACTTGTATCATTTTTTTCTGAGTATGCAGTTATTGCCCGCACTTTGGCTGAAAGAACTATGCTTTTTGTAAATGTAATAAAAGAGACGTTAGACCGTTATCTCTTAAACAGATCTATGATTATCGATATATTTTCTTTACATTCATCAGAACTCATACGTATTGATGCTGGTTTCGGTGATTCTCATCAGCAAGGTCGTACAGTAATGCGGTTATATCTTGCAAACGGGCAATCGTTTATGTATAAACCAAAGCCATTAGATACCTCACTCCATTTTCAGGAGTTACTGCAATGGTTTAATGATAGAGGTTTCTCTCCTCTCTTCCAAAAAAATTCTGTTATTGCACTAGATGGTTATGGTTATGAAAAATTTATCGAAGCAAAGCCTTGCCAAACTGAAGAAGAAATTCAGAGTTTTTATACACGTTTAGGAGCGCTTTTAGCCATTATATATTTACTGGATGGGACCGATTTTCATTATGAAAATTTAATTGCTTTCGGGGAGCATCCTATGCTGATTGATTTGGAAACCCTTTTTCACAACCAGGTATATCATAATGTCCCCGATTCCGCAGATATAGAAGCTCAGTTTAGGATTCGTAATTCTCCATTAGGCACTTCACTCCTTCCTATCTTGTTTCATCAAGATGACAAAGGATTTGGAATTGAATTAAGCGGTGTAAATGGAGAAAAGCAAATGACACCTTACCCAGTTTTGAGTTTAGTAGATGTTAATACTGATAATATGAGATACATTAGGAAGTCCCAGGTCACTTCAACGGGTAACAATCGCCCTTCGTTGGAGGGAGAATTTAAAAATGCAGGGGACTACACCACTGAAATTGTAAATGGTTTTCAATCATTGTGTTCCATGCTTCTCCAATACAAAATGGATTTGTTAGCTCCAACAAGTCCTCTCTTTACTTTTAAGGATGCGCCAGTGCGTATCGTATTACGTTCAACACAATTTTATACAAATTTCCTTCTCGAATCTCGTCACCCTGATTATGGTCGAGATGCTCTAAATCAAGAGAATTTACTTGATCGGATTTGGTTTTCATGGTTGGATGATCGAATTATTTCTTCAGAACTACAAGATTTAAGAGTAGGGGATATTCCATATTTCACTAGTAAACCTAGTTCTCTTGACCTTTGGGATAGCTATGGAAAATGTATAAAAGATGTGTTTACCCGAACAAGCATGTCAATAGTAGAAGATCGACTGAAATCTTTAACTACTGACAGTATTTCTTTATATAGCGATTGGATTTCTTCTTCCATAGCAGGCTCATCATTAGGAAAACATGTACATAAAGTGCATGCTCCCTCTCCAAATGAAAAAGTAATGATTAACGATTACAGTCCAAAACCATTACACTCTGAAAAATTCCTTGAGACAGCAAGAATCCTTGGCGATGAGTTAATTAAAAAATCTGTTTTTAGTCCAAGCAAAAAGTTTGTAACTTGGATTGGAATGAACTTAAATTATCGTGGACAGCTTTATTTGTCTGCCTTAAGCCCTGGATTATATGACGGTACAGCAGGCATTGCATTATTTCTGGCTTATCTCGGAAAGATCTCAGAAGATGAAAAATATACTAGTGTAGCTCTCGCTGCATTAGAAACAACACTAAGTAAAATACCTGTACACTTGAAGTTCCCATCCGCCTTCTATGGTCAAGCTTCTCTCTTATATATTCTCTCTCATTTTGAGAACCTATTTGGTTTTAACGATGCTTGGAGCAATCGAAAATCGGACATTATAAATAATTTGGATGATAGCGTAGAAGAGGATGCTTTCTTTGATCTCTTAGGAGGATCGGCAGGTGTTATTCACGTTCTTTTAAATGAATATAACCATACAAAATCGGCAAAGACTCTAGAAGTAGCAATTCAATACGGAGAGCATTTGTTAAAACACGGAATAAATAATGACGGAGTGATTTCATGGATATCTAATGTATCTCCAACCCCCTATGTAGGCTTTGGCCACGGTAGCATTGGTATTGCTTCAGCCTTGTTTCGTCTTGCAGCAGTTACTAAGAAAGATTGCTACTATGCTACTGCCGAGAAAGCCTTGGCTCACTTAACAGAATCCTATTCTCCAGACTGTTCTAACTGGATTGATCATAGTAATAAGGAGAATCATGATCTTGCTAATTGGTGTCATGGGGCCAGTGGAATTGGCATAGGACTGACCTTATGTATACCTTATTTAAAGTCCAGTCTAGTACCTAATATCGTTCATAATATCGAAAGAGCAGTTAATACGACTTTAAAATATGGATTCAATAAGAGTCATTGTATTTGTCATGGAAGCCTCGGAAATATTGAATTATTAATTTTAGCCGGACAAGCACTTAACCGTCCGGAGTGGGTTACGGAAGCAAAGAAACAGGGTAATAATGCGTTAAATTATTATTTCGAGCATGGTAAATTTAAGACTGGTCTGCCCACTGCGTTAGATTCCCAAGGGCTGTGGCTAGGTTTGTCTGGAATAGGGTATCAACTTATGCGTCTTTACTCCTTAACTTCCCTACCAAGTATCCTCTCACTACAAGAGCCACCTCAAAAGAAATAATCCTCTTGCATTGAGTATCCTTGAAATCCAAAAGCCACAATAAAGGTTATCCTTAATGAGGACACCTTAATTGTGGCTTTTGATAACGTAAAAAGTGAATTAGATTTATTCCTGTCTCAAGCAGTACCCTACTCAGCGATATATTGCCAAATGCTCATTAAGCTCTCGCGTGTGCAAGTAAACTTCACGATACAGCTCGTATAGGCCTTCATACTGTGCCACACGTTCCGGGTTAGGGGAATATCTCGCTGCTTCGCGCAGAAAAGCTTCAGCGCACGCTTGCAGAGATTCAAACCAGCCGCTACCATAAGCAGCCAGCATGGCCGCTCCCAAGGCAGGTCCCTGTTCGCTTTCCAGCTTAATGATATCCGCGTTAAAAATATCTGCCTGCATTTGCAGCCATGCCTCATTACGCGCACCGCCGCCGATGGAAATCACTTCATTCACCATTTTGCCCGTTCCTCTGAGAATATCAATGGATTCCTTGAGCGAAAACGTAATTCCCTCCAGTACTGCCCGTGTAAAATGCGCAAGCTTATGCCCCGCATCCATCCCGATAAAGCTACCTCGAATGGTTGCATCTGGATGAGGTGTACGCTCGCCGACGATATAAGGCGTGAACAGCAGCCCTCGGCTGCCTGGTTCAATAGAGTTCACATCTGCCAACAGTGCATCAAAAGAATGCTCTGGTGCAAAGGTATCCTTAAACCAAGTCAAGCTGTATCCGGCCGCGAGCGTAACCCCCATAATATAATAAGCATCCTGCTCACTATGATTAAAAAAATGTGCCCGTCCCTGCACATCAATATCCTTGCGTTCCTCATAGGAAAGTACAACCCCTGAGGTGCCGATGCTGCACAGGGTGCGGCCTTCGCTCAAAATGCCGGCGCCAATCGCGCCACATGCGTTGTCCGCACCACCTGCAAAGACCTTCGTTTCAGGCGAAAGCCCGCTCTGCTCCGCAATCTCCGGCAACAGTGTACCCGTCTGATCAAAGGATTCCACCAACGGCGGGAACAGCGACAACGGTAGGTCAAACGCGGCAGCGATCTCTTCGCTCCACTGCTTGTTCGCAATATCCAGCAGCAGCGTGCCAGCCGCATCCGAATACTCCGTCGCCAGCTCTCCTGTCAGACAGTAGCGCACATAATCCTTGGGCAGCATAAAATGGGCCGCACGAGCCAGCACGTCTGGCTCATGCTCCTGCACCCACAGCAGCTTGGGCAGCGTGAAGCCTTCCAGCGCGCGATTACGTGCGATGCTCAGCAGCTCCGACCCGAGCTTTTCTTCAATACGACGGCATTGTGCTGTTGTACGCGTGTCATTCCACAGAATAGCCGGACGAAGCACTTGGCCTTCCTTGTCAGTCAGCACAAGCCCGTGCATCTGTCCCGAAAAGCTAATACCGTCTACGGCATCTGTGCCGCCGATTCCGGCCTTCTCCACAAGCTGTTTCAGTGATGCTAACGTGCCACTGACCCAGTCCTCAGGGTGCTGTTCGCTATATCCTGCCTTCGGCTGATGGAGCGGATAAGACTGGGAGGTTTCATAGGCCACCTGCCCCTTGCGGTTAACCAGCACCGTTTTGACCGCGCTGGTACCCAAATCTACGCCAATGACATAGCGTTCCTGCTCCTGATTTAGCTTCTCCTGCATTGGAGTTCCTCCTTCCTTGTCATCGTGCAGCCGTTGTTTCATATATAAGTCCTGGTATTAGTCAGCCAAAATGTATTGATTTAATGTTGCTTTCAGATATTCCTGACGACCGGATACGTTTTTGCGTGGTGTTTCGTTCGCCAAAGCATATTCAGCAAGAGAAGCAAGCGTTGCTTTTCCGGATACGATGTCTGCTCCAATACCTTCTTTAAAGCTGCTGTAGCGCTTCTCAATAAAGTCCTCAAACACACGATCCTCGATCAGTTTGGCAGCTACCTTCAACCCCTTCGCATACGTATCCATACCTGCGATGTGCGCGAGGAACAAGTCTTCCGGCTCAAATGATGCTCTGCGCACCTTGGCATCAAAGTTGATACCGCCACGGCCCAAGCCTTCATTTTGCAGCACTTCATACATGGTTAGTGTGGCATCATACAGATCCACCGGGAATTCGTCCGTATCCCAGCCCAGCAGTAAATCTCCCTGATTTGCATCCAGTGATCCCAGCATGCCGTTAATCCGTGCTACACGTACTTCATGATCAAAAGTATGACCCGCCAAAGTTGCATGATTAGCTTCCAGATTAAGCTTGAAATGCTGATCCAGATCATATTTTTGCAGGAAGGCAATCGTCGTTGCCGCATCAAAATCATACTGATGCTTCGTTGGCTCCTTCGGTTTTGGCTCAATCAGGAACTGGGCGTCAAAGCCGATTTCACGCGCATAGTCTACGGCCATATGGAACATACGTCCCAAATTGTCCTGCTCCAGCTTCAAATCCGTGTTCAGCAGTGTTTCGTAGCCTTCACGGCCTCCCCAGAAAACATAGTTATCTGCGCCCAGACGTTTGCCCACTTCCAGTCCTTTTTTAATCTGAGCAGCTGCGTGTGCGTATACATCTGCATTGCAAGTCGACGCAGCCCCATGCAAATAACGTGGATGGCTAAACATGTTCGCCGTGTTCCACAGCAGCTTTTTCCCTGTAGCTTTCATATGCTCCTCAATCAGATCCACGATGGTATCCAGATTACTATAAAATTCCTTTAATGACGCACCTTCTGGTGCAATATCCACATCGTGAAAAGCAAAATAAGGTAAATTCAGCTTATCCAGCAGTTCAAAGGCAGCCTCCACACGTGCCTTCGCCAAATCCAGCCCGGTAAACTTGGACCATGGACGTTCAGCTGTTTCTACACCAAAGGGATCAGAACCGCCTGCAACCAGCGTATGCCAATAGGCCATGCTAAAACGCAAATGCTCCTCCATCGTTTTTCCCGCTACAATTTCCTGTGGATTATAAAATTTGAACGCAAAAGGATTGTCGGATTGCTTGCCCTCAAAGTTAATTTTAGATACCTGTTCGAAATAAGCCATCATAAGTTCCTCCTTTGTAGTAAACGTTTACAAAAAAGATTCTAGCACAGCTGCAAGACTTTGTCTATTGCTTAAACTAAGTTTGTTTTTATGATATAATATCAGGAATTACACCAACAGGAAGTGAATTAACCATGAATGTCACTGGCGATCAGGCGCTTGTCAAAAAGCTAAATAAATCCATTGTGCTGGAGCGTATTCGCCTTCATGCTCCGCTATCCCGGGCACAGTTATCCAGTCAAACTGGATTAAACAAGGCTACCGTTTCCAATCTGGTGGCAGAGCTCATCACCGATGGACTTGTATATGAGACGGGATTAGGGGAATCCAGCGGCGGGCGTAAGCCTTTAATGCTGCTATTCAACAGCCGTGCAGGCTTTGTACTCGGTATTGAGGTGAGCGTACAGTACATCAAGGGCGCTCTGACTGATCTGGCAGGTACCATTGAAACTGAGCTTACCCTTTCCCTTACTCAGCATGATCCCGCCTTTGTTATGGAACAGATTCGAAAGCTCGTTCAGGAGCTCATGCAGGTCACTCCTCCCTCCCCTCATGGTATCGTCGGCATTGGGCTGGGGGTACCGGGTATGGTGGATGAAACCGGAACCGTTTTGTTCGCACCCAATCTGGGCTGGGAAGAGGTTCCGCTGCGGCAGCAACTTGAGGCCGAGCTAGGTCTGCCCGTCGTAGTGGATAACGAAGCTAACGTCGGCGCACAGGGCGAGTTGTACTATGGTATGGACGGCGATCACCGACAGCAGGTGCGGGATCTGGTTTACATCAGTGCAGGGTCCGGGATCGGGGCCGGGATTATCATTGATGGCAAACCGTATCAAGGAGCTTGGGGGTACGCCGGAGAGACGGGTCATATGACCATTGATTGGAACGGACGACTCTGCTCCTGCGGTAGTCGCGGCTGCTGGGAACTCTATGCTTCAGAGAAGGCGTATGTAGCATCCACATTGAAACTACCTGCACAGAATACAGCGGAATTACTGCCATTTGCTCAGCAAGGTGAAGCAAGTACATTAAGCGTCCTTGATGATATTGGGCGATATTTGGGTGTGGGTATTACCAACATTGTGAACAGCCTCAACCCCGGAATGCTTATCATCGGCGGTCCACTGGCGGAAGCCAGACCTTGGTTGGAGCAAAGCATGCGTGATGTGATTGACGAACGTGCCCTGCCCTATCACCGTCGGCAACTACAGATTCGTTTCTCCACGCTTGGCAGCCGTTCGACGATGCTAGGTGCCGCCTATGCGGCAACAGCTCCTTTTCTGGGGCGAGTACGCGTGTCTTTATAAGAAAAAAAAGCGTACGGGAACACTCAGGTTCCTGTACGCCCACTTTTCTCGGAATTTGCAAAATCCTATAAAAAAGATTAGGGACTATAAAAAGGCCCCCTCCGCAGTATGTAACTGCGATGGAGGCCTTATATATACCCTATAACGATCATAGGACCGTCATATGCTGTTAGGTTGGATTAAGCGTTCAATACTTTTTCAAACTTGGTTTTGTTCATACCGGAAATACGTTCTTCCCCGATCAAAG
>RCUF01000438.1_pt1 | contig 13022 bp, 11 predicted proteins | sample 2166311 | NCBI WGS metagenome assembly RCUF01 (sample SAMN09932608, study PRJNA488358) | compost metagenome | feature: garden; material: soil; isolation source: compost soil in 4-hydroxybenzonitrile-enriched culture | place: Germany: Experimental Botanical Garden Goettingen | collected 2016-01-27
CCAAGTACATTTTCATTCATGGTGGTGGCCGCTAGGCCATGGTGGTTTGGGACAGCCCCTCAATTTGCAACATCAATTTATCTAACTTATTCCCACTCGATGGAGCGGATAGGACTTGTAAAGCCTGTTGTTATCACATTTATAAGGCGTCTCCCTTATCTTGGAGACAGTTTTGGCGACAATCGTTTCACCGTTTGATTACCGACAAATGCAAATTGCTTACTTGTTGCAGTGTTAATTTTGATAATGCCTGCCATTGATTCTGCGACAGCGTCATCAATTCCACGCCACAAATGTGCATAGTGTTTTAGCGTAATTTCTGGCGAACTATGCCCGAGACGTTTTGAGACAACCAAGACCGAAGCATTTAATTCATTGATGAGAAAGCTTACATGTGAATGACGTAGACCTTTAGCCTGTATTACTGGAGAACCTGCTAGCTTCGCATAACGAGCAATAATTCGGGCTATCGTTGATTTAATCATGGGTAAGCCGTCATAGGAGAAAATGAAATCCACATTTCCGTGTTTTGCTTGTCGTTCTTTCCATACACGCAATACTTCAATCGTATCATTATCTAAAGCGAGCACCCGTTTTCCATCAACTGTTTTCGTGTGATTCTTCCGAATGTAATTCTTTCGACTCCTAGTGACTAACATATGATGAACACGAAGCTGTTTTTTCTCAAAATCAACATCATTCCACCAGAGAGCAGCTCCTTCGTTCACACGAACACCTGTCATATAGTAGACCCACAACATCACAAAGCACAAATGCTCATAAAAATCTTCGGTGTAAATCTTTGAGATTACTTTCTCAAATTCATCTTTCGTCCAGTATGCAACATCCGTTTTCACTTTAGCAATTGGTTTCACTTGTCGAGCAACATTCTTATCAAGGTAATTGAGGGTTACGGCAAATTCAAGAATTTTCTTCAACATTCCAAAGACCAATGAAGCATATGCCTGTGAATATCCTGCCGCATTTTTATCTAGAAGCCACGTTCTGAAAAATTGAATATCGTGCAAAGTAATCTTCCGTAATGGCTTCTTTCCGAAACGTTCGAACAGAATTTTCAACGATGGATTCCGTGACTCAAATGTATTTTCTGTCACCTCAGTCTTATAATGTGGAATGTAGACATTATTCATGAATTGTTCAAAGGTCATACCATAATCAGAATATCCTTGAGTTTGCAGAAAGTCATTTTTTACACGGATAGCTTCCGTATAAGCTTCTTTTGCTGACTCAAATTTCTTTCCAGATTGCGACTTGCGACCTTTACGCTTGATACGTTTTCCTGTGATTTTGTCCGTACCTAAGCTTACCTCGTAATAGTAGTGCCCATTTTCGTCTTGATAGATATCTTGGTAGCTAGTTTTTGGCAAAGTTATTCCTCCGTTTTTTCGGACAACTCAACATCACCGATAACGGATTTTACTGCCTGTATGGGGACAACAGAAATACGCCGTCCCTCGTAAAACTCATACCCTTGTTGTACCATATAGTATTTTGCTTGTCTAATGATCTTGGAAGCAGTGTAAGGTGAGAAGCCAGCACGCTTTAAGTCTTCTGAGTTCACCATTGTTTTACTCATCGCCATCCCCTATTTCTTTATAAAATTTATTAATGGTCTTTCCGAACTATAACGCCTTGAGTCTAGTAACCTTGAGAAGAAATACGTTTTATCTACGATTAATTCAAGCAACAAATAATCATTTCTTCTTGCGTACATTACAAGTTCTTCAAATTCCTTAAAGTCTTGTTCTTCAATCACATCAATAATGCTGTTCAAAAATTCACCCGTATTATGCTCAACAATGAATTTTCCAAGTTCAAATCCACATCCCCACTCAATATCTTCTGTTCGGTATGGTGTCTTATCTGGATTTTCAGCGTGAGTGAAATACTCATACATTCCCTTTGGAGACATCACAACCTCAACATGCCTTGGAGCGTTAAGCCTTTCGCTAATCAGGCTTGAAACCTGCGAATAGCTTTTCAAAGAATCAAAGTATAGTGCACCGTGCTTGTGTGCCTTTTTAATTTCCCCCGTCTCTTTTTTCACGTCCTTATCGTGCCAAGGGCTCAACACAAAAGGTATATGCATTTCTTCTAAAATTTCCAAATAGTTCTCCGGGGCACTCTCTTGATAGAATATGAACGCCCATTTATTGCTTCTCTGCTCTTTTTTCTTTTCCATAGTTCATTTTCCTCGATTATTGATTATTGATCCCACGGGGGTCGTAGTAGCCCCGTGGAATATCTTTTTCTCTGTCATCTATCAAGAATAGCGGAGCTCCTTCGCTTCTGCCCAAGGCAGGCAAAAGCTCCGCTATCCTTTATCTAATTTTTGTTCCATCAATCCTCATCCAGTGTTTGTATCTCTCAAAATTCGAGAAAGTGTAATCTGGAAAACGACTTGATATTTCTTCCCGAAGAATTTCTTTTGTTTCTAAAATAAGTTTTTGTGCTTGAACACTATTTGGCAACTTGATAATATAGGTGATTTTCTTTTTCCTAACATCAATGATGGAATTTCGAATTGCTTTATTATGCTGTTGAAGCTTAAAACTCCCTTCACCTTCATGGTCTGCCTTTTTTATTAGGAATTTCCTCAAACGGAAGCTGATCCATATCGAATAGAACCAATTTGCTAATGAGTCCTGAACAAACCTTATTACCAGTTCAGGGACTACCAGTATCAGCAAAGTTGCGACAGATAGCACAATCATCCCATCTATTGTATTGGACATTGACCGTAATACTTTAGACATTATTTCTGAGTATTCTGTCAGAAGTGAACTTGTTTCAGTGTGTAAAATACTTACTATCATTTTGAATGGAACTCGAACTAAGAGGAGTATCAATGAAATAAATAACAGAAATCCGTTAATATGAAACGTCCGAATGAAGAATGATTTATCTAGTTTTCTCATCTACATGATTCCTTTCAAATCATTAAATGTTGGTGTTAGTAATGGAACAATTTGAAATGGGTGCTCGGAGTCAATAACTTGTATCAGTCCCGTCCCAATTCCTTGTGGTATGACTATCCCCTCAAGTGACAGGTCGGGAAAAAGAAATTGTGTTGTCTTGGAATTAATATTTCCAACCTGAATCAACACATTGAGCTGCTCTCTACAAGAAATAGGAATCGCATTGTTATCAAATCTCTGTGATACCAGCAGCAAATGAACCTTCGAAGCTCTGCCAAGCAATGAGATTTGAGACAGTAGACTAAAAAATGCTTCCTTGATTGGCTTTGCCACTCCATCACTCAACGCAAGAACCTCATCAATTACAACAGTATAGTGTTCAAAGTCGGCTCGAGGATTACTGTAAAGCACCTGCTGACGTTGGTGAATTAGCTCCAAGCACTGGCTAAGTTCGGCATTCACACTTGAAACATAATCGCTTTTGTTACGGTTATCGCTTGGAGCAATAACCGTAACGTTGTTCTCCCTGCCCCATCTACTTGGAATGTCGAATTTTGGATCTATAATTACTAGCTTCGAGTTCTTCTTCAATACGCATAGAAGGTAGGTGAGGAAATAAGATTTACCTGACCCAGAGTTTCCTGCGATAGCAATACTTGTAACCTTATTTAGATTGAATTCAAAATTTTCCATGACAGGTACTTTGTTCACTGGTAATTTCTCAACATATTCGTCAATGTCCCGAATAACCAATCTCTTTGAAATACCAGTTATCCATGGGAAGAACAGTGCCCGCTTGACATGAATATCGTCTGTTTTCAATGGAACAAAATAGGCGCCTGCTTGCTTTAATAAGGTGAAGTATGGGTATAAAGCTGCATTGCATATTAGATATATCTGATTATATAGCCCACTATCAACAACATAGCTTGCAGGAAGGCGAGGGACGAAGTAAAAACCTTCGTCCGCTACCCTTACATCAAATGAATTGGTGTAAGAAGTCTCACCGTTTGTCTGTAATGCCATGTTCAGAGCTTGGAGCAAGTAGCCTTCAAGGTCTGAGTTTGTCATCATTTAACAAGCCGTACCCCTTCTGAACGAAAATACACATTAGAGCGGATTTCTATTGCTTCGAGTTTGTCCAATTTGATTTCTGAAAGAAACGGTGGAAGGGAAGGGTTTTTCTCAAATTTCACAGCGAACGGGTTAACTCCCTCTTGAGTGAAGAATAGTTTATAACCTGTTACTTCATCAGTCCGTTTCCCATCAATCCAGTTATATTGTATTTCCACTTCGGAAGAAATACTGATGATTGGTTTGTCGTCAGAAATATACTGATTTGCTGTAGCCTCGTTGTACGAGTTTTGTGAATTTTTGATTCTCATAAAGGTCTCCTTTAGGCAATAGGACTAGTACATATTGCGTCCAATTATTTATCTCAGGTATCGCGATTCCTTTGACGTTTTCATTGTATAATGATCTTAAGTGGTGTAATATATGTGATAAATTAAGTATAATCAACTTAATTTTCTACCACCCTAGGAGGTAATATGATTTATACAGAAACCAAAAAGTACATGTTCTCTGAGATTGGGAAAAGAGTACATGCAAAAAAAGATGAGTTGAATTTGTCGTATTACCAATTAGCTGGATATGAAAATAAGGATGACTATGATGGATATCAGGATTTAACTCAAGATAATACAGAAAAGAAACATAGGGATGCGAAATACGATCTTTCTATTATTAAAAATATTGCAGGCGGGAAAGCTTATGCCAGGAAAAATCCCAATTTAATTTCTGACTCACTGCTGTTTCACTTAACAAAGAAGCTTGAATTTCCATGTGAACTTGATTTACTATGGGGAGACTTTGAAAATAGCAACCTATCTAAAGTCTTATTTGAGAAACTTCTTATTGATGTTTTATCTGGGGGTGATGGCCAATTAAAAGAAATATATAATAACTTGCTATTTGACTATGTTCCGTATGCTGAATACCACTCATTTTGGCAAATGTTTGTAGATGGTGAAATAGAAATGCCTAAACTTCCTAATAGTCAGTTAAGTATTTCTTCTCATTTCTATAATCTTAAAGAAGATGATATTTTTGAAAAATATGGATCGATACAAAAAAACGCAATTGAATTTCTTTACTATAAGTGCGGAGCACAATTTTATATTTTATTTGTAGATTTCATAATGCAAGAAGGGAATTCTTTGAAGAAACTAGATAAGAAATTAAATAACTTTGTCTCTCGTTTGACTAGGTTTCTTCTAAATTATGTTCCGAACGAGAATTCCTTAGGATTAAGGGTTCGCAATATAATTATTTCTGATTATCAGAAATTTGGAGCTTTGATAGCTAAAGAAATGAAAGGTGAGCCATGGACATTAGTTGAACATACCTTAAAGTTGTTGGTAGAATCCTCCTTAGCATACATTACTGAATTAAAAAGAGTACAAACGATAGAGCTTGAGGTGATTAACAAATACCATTTTAGCGGTAAATAAAAAGGATGATGATGCAGACTGAAATAATTCTACACCACCACCCATGCAATTTTGTTACTTTAGAATGAGACTTAAAAATCTTGATGTTTAACTGGTATTTTAGATTGTTAAATCCTCCCGCCTACACCCTTAAACTTATCGACAAAGGCAGAGATTTTCTGAAAAACGCTCTGTTTTTTTGTTAAATACATTGGATTGAGAGGACTCATTTTAGGAAGAACTTCATTAAGCTCTGTCCCATTTTCACTGGCATATTCTCTTCTCAATGAGGTTAACATGTATCTTTTTGCTGCCTCTTCATTAAGTTTTTCCGCACTAATCAGTTCTTCTGCTTCACGTTTTTGCTCCGTCTGAGCAAAGGAGAAAAACTCATCAATAATACTGGCTTTATCTTGGATATTGTCTAAATCAGCTTGGTTGATAAAATCAACGACTAAGCTTTCTTTTGCACGATTTCCTACACTAGAACGAATTATGCGGCGAACTTCTTCAACCAAGGATGCTTTATCCTTCACTTTTTTGTTGTGTTCAAAAATAATTTCAAGAATGTAATCCAGATTGATCTCTTGGGATTTCAGTAGATCTACCTCAAAGACAACATCATCCCAATCGATAGCGGAATTTCCCTTTTCTTTTCCCGCTTTTTCTCGACGCAGCCAATCACGAATATCATTGTATGTAGAACGATAATCTTGAACAGTCCTTTCCTCTAACACTTGAACCCCTTGCATGCTAGCTATATCTTCATCTGTTACATAGTGAGTAGACTTAAAATCTTCAACCGCATCCGAATCCGTCAGATCTATAGTTTGCAAAGCTTTCAGACCTGAAAATTCATCATAATTCTGTAGGATATTTTCAATCCGCAAATATTCACCGAATAGTTTAACAAATTCTTTCTTATCCCTTTCAGTAACAATCTCATCAATATTAGAAAAACGTTCCTTTAATTCTTTTACTACGTCAACATAACCACGACGGGCTTCACCTGTTGCTACATCAGCGAACCCTTCCATATACTCTTTGTAGCTTTTTTCCAGCACTACATTTTTAGTGTTTTTATCACCAAACAGCGTAATGGCGTCTACAGTTGCTTGTTCTAAATCTCGAAAAGTAACAATGTTTCCAAAGGTTTTGGTGGAGTCATAAATACGGTTAGTTCTTGAATAAGCTTGCATTAACCCGTGATACCTAAGATTTTTATCGACAAATAAGGTATTTAATGTGGGGGCATCAAAACCCGTTAAAAACATGCCGACTACAATCAACAAATCAATCTCTTTGTCTTTTACTCGTTTCGCAAGATCACGATAATAGTTTTGAAACTCCTTACTTTCTACGCCATAATTGGTTTTGAACATCGCATTATAATCTTTAATGGCTGTGCTTAAAAACTCTTTAGCACTGCTATCCATAGCGGTTGGTTCGAACGTTTCATCCAGAATTTCACCTATCGCCGTTTGCTCTTCATTCGCAGCAAAGGAGAAAATTGTCGCAATCTTAAGTGGTTTATCGCTTCCTTGTTGCAAATTATTTAGAGACTCATAGTAAAGTTTGGCTGCGTCAACACTGCTCACAGCAAACATAGCGTTAAATCCTCTACCACTTGCATTCAAACGGTGCGTTTTATTTTTAAAGTTATGAAGAATGTACTGAGAAATTTCTTTAATCCGTTCAGGATGCAGCAATGCTTCTTTGTTTTCTGCAGCCGATAGCTTTTTTTCGTCCTGTTCTTGCTCAATCGTTTTAAACTGTGGGCGGACATCGTTATAATCTACTTTGAACTTTAATACCTTCTCATCTCTGATCGCATCGGTAATGACATACGAGTGTAACTCTCTGCCAAAGACAGAAGCCGTCGTTTCAGAACCTAAGGCATTTTTCGGAAAAATAGGCGTGCCTGTAAATCCAAATTGATAAAACCTCTTGAATTTTTTCTTGATGTTTTTTTGAGCTTCCCCAAATTGCGAACGATGAGCTTCATCAAATATAAATACCACTTGCTTATGATAGATAGGCAACTCGGTTTCGCCCTTCATCAGATTATTTAGCTTTTGAATCGTCGTAACAATAATTTTATTGTCAACTTTTTCAAGATTACGCTTCAACCCTGCCGTACTCTCGGAACCATTCACACTATCAGGAGAAAATCGCTGATATTCTTTCATCGTCTGAAAGTCGAGGTCTTTTCTGTCTACAACAAAAAAGACTTTATCGATAAAATCGAGTTCAGTAGCCAAGCGAGCTGCTTTAAAACTAGTAAGCGTTTTCCCGGAACCAGTTGTATGCCAAATATACCCCCCGCTTTCCGGGCTACTCCATTTTTTCGCTTGATATGTACTTTTAATCTTCCATAGTATTCTTTCTGCTGCGGCGATTTGATAAGGTCGCATCACCAGCAGGTTATCGCTTGTATCAAATACGGAATATTTTAGAAGTACATTTAATAACGTATCTTTCTGAAAAAAAGTCGCTGTGAAATCTTTCAGATCTTTAATGAGGATATTATCCGCTTTGGCCCAATTCATCGTAAAGTCAAAACTATTCTTATCCCGTTTCGTCGTATTGGCAAAATAGCGGCTATCTGTACCATTAGAGATCACAAAGATTTGTACATACTTAAACAATGAGTTTTCGGAATTAAAACTCTCTTTGCTATATCGATGAACCTGATTAAAGGCTTCACGAATGGCAACCCCACGCTTTTTAAGCTCCACTTGTACTAGTGGCAAGCCATTGACTAAGATGGTCACATCATATCGATTCGCATGCGTTCCTTTTTGTTCAAATTGGGATATAACTTGTACCTTGTTGCTGGCAATATTGTTCTTATCTACTAGATAGATATTCTGAATATGTCCATCATCAAACACAAAGTCATATATATGATTGTCATGAATTTTACGGGTTTTATCGATATGGTTGTCACTCGGTTTATCTAAATACTGCTCACAAAACCTAAGCCATTCGGCATCTGAAAATTGCATTTTATTCAAGTCTTGGATTTGCACACGAGCATTCGCAAACATCTGTTCAGTAGAAGTGAAATTAGGTAGATTTTCATAGCCTTGATTCACTAAATCTTGAATCAGTTCTCGTTCTAAATTAGCTTCCGTTTGATAGCCGACTCCTTGTTCGGCTATCTTGCTATATTTATCTAGAACGATGTAGTGATTTGATTCAGCAATGGGTATGTACTCGCTCATCTTTATGCCTCCTTCCTAAAGCTATAGTTATTTATCAAATGATCGAACAAAAGCCTAACTGTTTGTTTTTCCTGAGGAGACGGCTCTGCTGCACTTGAATCCGCCAGTGTAGAATGACTGGTAAATTGGATAATTCGATTATAATAAGTTTGTTTATTATCAGGTAATAAGTCAGACCATTCTCGAAATCCAAGAAAACTAGCTGTTTTTTCATATAGATTTCTTAAAAGAGTAAAATGATATTTTTGTACTTGATTGTTCTCAATAGCTTCCTCTATCGTCTTCTTCAAATGCAAGTGATATGAAAAACTCTTATTTGAGTCTCCTGGTTTTTCTTCTAATTCGAAAGTACCATCTTCTTGACGGCCTAGCATGTAGCAGGTCTTTTTATTAACTTCATTATAGAACACATTATAAAATATGGGATTGTGAGTTGTAATAACAAACTTTAGTCCGGAATCACTTTTTTTGATCAAATGAGCCAAGTCTACAGCCAGCTGAATAAGATGGTTGTCATCTAATGATGTTACAGGATCATCTATAAACACATATTCCAACTGATTAAGTTTATCTGTTTCTCGTTCACTCGGCTCAGCTACATTTAATACATCAATAACTTGTTTAAGTAAGCTATAAAAGACACTCCAAACAAAGCTACTTTCCTCACCTTTTGATATCTTAATGTTTTGAGAAGATTCTTCATTTCCCCTTTCATAAGAAAATGTAACTTCCGAATAATCCGAATTGAATTTAGGTGTTAATCTACGATCAGTATAATTCTGAAAATGACTAATGACATTTTGATCTTGTCCCTGTTCATTAAGCACCCATTCAGTAAAAGAGTTGGGATGAATTTTAAGTTTTAAATCAATATCGTTTGCTAGATCATTGTCCCAATAGAACAAATCTTCCGTAAAAGCGTTATAGTAAATGATTCTTTTGCTGGCTAACCCCGTTTCGTCCGTCTCTGTTTCGTTTTTAGGTGCAACCAACAATCTAAATTCTTTTGATAGTCTGGTTTTTCCATTTCCGTTAAAGCCATACATTAATTGAACTTTTTTATTGCTATCTTTTAATTGTTGTGCAATTTCAATTAAACTCTTTCCCATACTATGCTTCTACCTCACTTTTCGGAAATGAAAGTAGCATATCACGATAATATTCGTATTGTCTTTGACGCATCTCTATTTCACGAGGTAAACCCTCGGTAATATCGTTCACAAGGGTATCGAAGTGATCGAGAAATAATGCAATTTTATCCTGTGTTTGAATATCTGGCATCGGAATTGTAAAATTTGCGATATCTTTTAAACTGATATGAGGTATAGCACCGCCAGTTTTCTTTAAATCAACGTAATTGCTGAAAGCACCACTCGCGATATAGTGGTAAACATAATGACTATTAGCTTGTTCCGTACGGATACGTGCCACTCGCTGTACTAATAGTAATGGTATTTGCTTTTCACTAACCATGCCATAACTTTTTCCTACAAGGGAACCATCCATGGAAATCACGATATCGTCTGCTCTTAAATGATATTTTTCAAGTCCATCGTCATTTTTCCAATATCTATTATTGTTTTCAGAAAAATCAAGAACGCCTCGCTTGATATTCATTCCACGCATAAGACGAGTACCCGTTTCAGTGAACTGTGAGCTATCAAAAGGATTTCCTGTTAAAAGGTCACAAAAATCACCTATTTTCTTTTTCTGTACGCCAGAGTCTATTAAATCTTCAAAAAAACGATTTCTATAATACTCATATTGCTTTTTACGAGCTGTAAGCTCTGCTGTAAGCTCTGCTGTAAGCTTCGCTGTAAGCTCTGTGAATGCGTCCAATATACGGACGATTTCTTCTTGCACTTCAGGAGGGGGAATAGGAATTTTTGCTTTTCTTAAACCAGTCTCGTTAATCGCTGAAATTTTCCCCGTAGATATATGTTTCTTAATTTGGTCATGAAAGTGCTTGGTTCGTAAAAAGTATGAAACATACTTAGGATTCAAAGAACTTCTATATGAAAAACAAGCGTCATGAATAACAACCCCTGTATTTCCGAGCCAAGCAGTACCATTTCCGATATCTTCAATTGTTTCGCCAGCGGCAACAATTACTACATCACCATGATTTGCAACTCTTAGCTTTGCAGCTAAATCATGACTTAAGAATGATTTAGGCGTATTTGCCCAGATATTATAATGCGTATACATTTCACCATAATGAATACATGGAAACCCCTCTGAAAGCATGTCGGTTTTTACAAATCTCTTGCCTCGTGTAAATTTGCCAACTTCCCCTAAAGGCTTCCACTCAACCTCAACCCCATCAAGCAATTTATCGATAGAATTCGGATTAATCAAGATTCAATCACCTCAATAATGTCATCAATTTCGGCACGAAGTTGGTCTATCTTTGCTACAGTTGCTTTTATTTCTGCATTCAGCTCATTTATATCAATGACTTCCCTTGTGTCATTTGCTTCCACATAGGAGCTCACAGATAGGTTGTAATCATTTTGTACGATTGAATCATAATCAACAGATTTTGCAACATGCTCAACATCTTCTTTGCTGCCAAACATTTTCATAATTTGCTCAATGTTTTCATCTGTCAGTATGTTATTATTGGTTGCTTTTTTATAGAAATCTACTCCACTTGCATCGATAAACTGAGTTTTATTATCGGTTTTATGCTTAGAGAGAACCAAGATATTAACGGCTATTGAAGTCCCGTAGAAAAGATTAGGTGCTAGTGAAATAACCGTTTCAACAAAGTTATTATCAATTAGGTACTTTCTAATTTTTTGCTCTGCACCACCACGGTAAAAAATACCAGGGAAACAAACGATAGCAGCACGACCTTTACTTGAAAGGTAGCTAAGCGAATGAAGTACAAAGGCAAAATCAGCTTTAGATTTTGGTGCTAATACGCCTGCAGGAGCAAATCTTTCATCATTAATTAGTGTCGGGTCATCACTACCAACCCAATTTACGGAATAGGGTGGATTAGAAACAATGGCATCAAATGGCTTTTCGTCGCCAAAGTAAGGATCTCGAAGCGTATTTCCTAAAGCAATATTAAATTTATCGTAATTTATGTTGTGTAAAAACATATTCATACGAGCAAGGTTATAAGTAGTATGATTAATCTCCTGTCCATAAAAACCATCTTCGATAATATGAGCATCAAACTGTTTCTTTGCTTGTAATAGCAATGAACCTGAACCGGCTGCAGGGTCATATATCTTATTAATGGTTGTTTGCTCGTGTATGGCTAATTGAGCAATAAGCTTAGACACACTCTGCGGTGTAAAAAACTCTCCCCCAGATTTTCCTGCATTTGCAGCATAATTTGAGATTAAAAACTCATAAGCATCACCAAAAAGGTCAATTTGGCTATCTTCAAAACCTCTAAAATTAAGCCCTTCAACACCTTTAATCACAGCTGCAAGACGACTGTTTTTATCCTTTACAGTATTCCCCAACCTATTGCTTGTCGTGTCAAAATCTGCGAATAATCCTCTAATATCTTGTTCAGATGGATATCCATTTGCTGAATTTTCAATAGCAGAAAATATAGCAGCTAAATCTGTATTCAAGCTCTCATTTGTGTTGGCGGTTTTCGAAATATTAGCAAACAGCTGACTCGGATATATGAAATAACCTTTTGTTTTAATGGCATCCTCTTTGATTTCTTTCGTTATAATATCATCAGGAAGTTCTGCATATTTGATGCTTTCGTCTCCCGCTTCAATATAGCTAGAAAAGTTCTCGCTAATGAAACGATAAAATAGCGTTCCTAAAACATATTGTTTAAAATCCCATCCATCTACTGAGCCACGGACATCATTGGCTATTTTCCAGATTTGGGATTGTAATTCGGCACGTTGTGCTGTACTTGACATCTGTATTCCTCCAATTTTTCTGCTTATGTATTGATTATAAAAGCAATTCTAGATAGGTTTGAAGTTTTCTTTCCACCTTAGTTCCTACCCCTTTAATAACACGGTTGTACCTCCACATTATACACCACGCCACCTTGGTGAAGTAGATCTATCAGAAATGTACTTAACGGAAATCCCTAGGCATCTTCATCATGTTTCGCACGTTTCACGCACTCAACCGACTAAACCCTAAATAAAAACTCCCACCGACAATCATTCGGCGAGAGTTTTTGGCGACAATCTTGGAGACAATTCAAAAGAATTTTGCTCTCAGAAAGTCTTATGAGTTTTACCTAAACGGCGTAAAATCAACATCTTTCAGTGTATTGACTGTCGCTTGATTATTCCCACTCAATCGTTGCTGGCGGCTTCGAAGTAACATCATAAACGATACGGTTGACGTTCTCCACTTCATTAACGATA
>RCUF01000439.1_pt1 | contig 13007 bp, 10 predicted proteins | sample 2166311 | NCBI WGS metagenome assembly RCUF01 (sample SAMN09932608, study PRJNA488358) | compost metagenome | feature: garden; material: soil; isolation source: compost soil in 4-hydroxybenzonitrile-enriched culture | place: Germany: Experimental Botanical Garden Goettingen | collected 2016-01-27
TTATCCGACTGTGGAGCAGATATATGAGCGGATAGGTGAGTTTAGGGAGTTGTGGGATTTAGCAGTGTCGAGTGAGGAAAAGAATAGGGCGTTAAAGAAGTTGGTGGAGCGGATTGTTATGATCGGGAAGGGAGTCGGGTGGAGTTGACGGTTTGTTATAGGTGATTTGATAAATAAAAATAATTTTACACAGCCTCTGAAAGATGTTCCAGGGGCGTTTTTCGTTGTATTATATTGTTATTTAATACAGTATAAACTAATGTCGTCACTTAGGTACAATGGTTTATAACTAGAAGTCTATGTACCTGATTTTATGATACATTGTCCTCAAATATCGGTTAGTTAGTTTCATTTTATTTCTAATATTGAAGGAAAAATGTCATAAATGCTGATATAATGAAATTACCATATAACGGATTGCTAAATATAAGAGCATATGGAGGATGAGTGACTATTAAAAACATTGTAAATACTTATTCTGGTAAATTATTTGTTTTTGAAGGAATAGATCAGGTTGGAAAGTCAACTATTGTTAAAGAGGTAGGAGTTAAATTGAAAAATTTAAAGATACAATATTCAATTTATAGTTTTCCAGGCAAACAAGATGGAACTTTAGGTGCTCTAGTTTACGATCTCCACCACAATGAAAATAAGTATCTAAACAAATCACTTGACCCATTAAGCTTGCAGATGCTTCATGTTGCGGCGCATATAGACATTATAAATAATCAAATTATCCCCGATTTAAAAGAAGGAAAGATTGTTTTATTGGATAGATTTTGGTGGTCGACATATGCTTATGGACTTGCAAATGGAATTAAAAGAAACCTCATTAATGATATAATCAAACCCGAAAGAAAAGCTTTAAAAAAAGTTGAGATTACTCAATATTTTTTAATTAAACGAAACACAGAGAGTAGTCGAAATAACAATTACTATAATAGTATTCTTTCTACTTATGAAAGACTTGCAAATGAAGAAGATAAACATAACCTCGTTACAATAATAAATAATAATCTCCAACTTAATGATTCCATTAATGATATCTTTAAAAGAATCATAGAAACTACAACTGAAAAAACCAACCCCGTTGATCACCCCCATATCATTCATGATTCAACAAGTGTTATAGGGGACTTTATGCTTCATATAAAAACACCTAAGATAAGAACAGCACCTATATATGATACTTATTGGAAATTTGCCGTGGAAAGACAAAATATTTTTTTTAATCGTTATTATGAAATAATGGACCAATGGACCGATGATCCTATACTTCAAAAATACAAGTTTACTAATGCATATCGAGCATCTGATAGAGTAAGTCAATATCTAATTAAGAACATAATATACAATGAAAATTCTTACTCTAGAGAAGATCAGTTTTTCCGCATTATGTTGTTTAAGTTGTTTAATAAAATCGAAACTTGGGAGTATTTACAAAAACAATTTGGAGATATCACTTATAAAGATTACAAGTATGTTCACTATGATAGGGCATTTTTAGAGGCGCTAAATAATAAAGAGACGATATATTCTGCAGCCTACATTATGCCCTCTGGTCAAAGCTCATTTGGACACGCAAAAAAACATCAAAACAACTTGAAATTACTTGAAAGAATCATGGATGATCATCTTCCAACAAAAATAGGCTATTTTAAAACAATGGAAGAACTTTATACAACTCTATTGTCTTATCCGACTCTCGGAAAGTTCTTGGCTTTTCAGTATTGTGTTGACATCAATTATAGTGAACTCTGCAATTTTGAAGAAAACTCTTTTGTAGTGGCTGGTCCTGGTGCAATTAACGGAATAAATAAATGCTTTCATAACAATCAAGAATACTCTAATGAGGATATTATAAAATACGTAACCGATTTACAAGAAATGGAATTTAAGAGATTGGATTTGAACTTTAAGTCATTATGGGGGAGATCTTTACAACTTGTAGATTGTCAGAATCTTTTTTGTGAAACTGATAAATATTCGAGGGTTGCATTTCCTTCAAGTCATATTAGTTCGGATAGAAAAAGAATTAAACAGCTATTTGTACCACATGGAAAGATAGATCTTTTCTATCCACCTAAGTGGAAAATCAATCAACATATTGAGATGGTGAAGATATGACCTACTTATTTTCCGGGAGATCAGCTAACGATGTTTGGTGTAACGCCTTTAGCAAACTAAGCAATAATGAAAACACAAGTGTAATAGGAAGTCGCTCAGGAGGTATGTATGAACTTTTACATACAGTTTTCTCAATTTCTAACCCAAGAGAACGATGGGTAACTGACCGGAATCCTCCAATAAGTTTAGCTTTTGCTCTTGCCGAAGTAATATGGATTATAGCAGGTAGTAATGAATCCGATGTAATAAATTTTTGGAATCCTCCTTTGAAAAGGTTTGCTGGTAATGGTAAGACGTATAATGGCGCTTATGGGTATAGGATACGAAAAAAATTTGGTACAGATCAATTAAATGATGCATACAACACTTTATCTAATAACCCACAATCGAGACAAGCAGTAATGTTAATATGGAATCCAAATGATGATCAACCTAATGAAATTGGTACTCCAGTTTCTCCAGATATTCCGTGTAACATTTGTTCTATGTTAAAAATTCGTAATTCTAAGCTCGAATGGACTCAGATTTTACGAAGTAATGATATTTACAGAGGGGTACCATATAATTTCATACAATTCACGATGCTACAGGAAATATTAGCCGGTTGGTTAAAGCTAGACTTAGGAACATACACACATTTTAGCGATAGTCTACACTTATACGAGAACGATCTTAGCAAAATATCTATACTTCAAAAGAATAGTCCAGAGAATCAGGATAATCTTATGCTTGATAAAGATACTTCTTCGAAATTACTTAATGAAATTTATATAAAGATGATGATGATATCGAGAGGAGATTATCAGGAAGAAGCATTGAATACTATGGCTTATTTAAAATCAGGTTATCAGTCATACGATAATATTATGTTAGTTCTTGCTGCTTATGCGGCAAGGAAATTGGGACTTGAAGATTTGAAAAATAATCTTATATATAATTGTGAGAATGAATTATATCGAGAGATGTGGATTAATTGGGAACAATATAATACAACTAATTAAGGAGGTTTTTAATATGGCAGAAAAAAGGATTAATATATTCATTCCTCATTATGGTAAAGATGAAGAACATATACCCAGATTAAAAAAAATGCTTGAAAGTAAAAACTATGTAGTTAGGGATAGTTCTATTGTTGAAACTGAACCCAATAATGCAAAAAATATCGAATATATTAAATCACTCTTAAGACCCAAGATTAATTGGGCAGGAACAATTATTGTACTTATTGGGCCTAAAACACATGAGCGAGATTGGGTCAATTGGGAAATTGAACATGCATTTGAGAACAATAAGCGTATTGTTGGAGTTTTTATTCAAGGTGCTACAGATTCAGATCTTCCAGATAATTTCAAGGATTATGGAGATGCCTGTGTTGCGTGGAATTCGGACAAATTAGTGGCTGCTATTGAAGGGGATAATATTTGGCATGATAGCACTGGAAATGATAGACCCATTGATGGAACAGGTAGAGTAACATGCTAGAGGAAAATCGAACGTTATATTCTTATGTTATTACAAGAGATTATGGATTTGCTCCGAACCCTTTCGGTGAATACTGCACATTGGCAACTTGCAAACCTAAAATAAGAAAAACTGCATTGAAAAACGATTGGATAATAGGGACTGGCTCAAGTACTATAAAGTCTAAAATGGGAGATCGCTTGATATATGCCATGAAGGTGGATGAAGTATTAAGTTTTACGGATTACTGGAATGACCCTAGGTTTCAATATAAAAAACCAACTATGAATGGTAGTAAAAAACAAAAATATGGTGATAATATCTATTGCTTTGATGAAGTTAAGCAGGAATATTCTCAAGTCAATTCACATCACAGTTTAGCAGATGGTTCTACAAACACTATCAATCTTATAAGAGACACTGGTGGAAAAAATGTACTTGTATCTACTGAATTTTGGTATTTCGGAAAAAATGCGCCTCTTATTCCACATACCATGGTTTCTGATATTGTTAAAAAAGGAAGAGGCTACAAGAGGACAAAAAATCAAGTAATTATTAATCATTTTACTGAATGGTTAACGAGTTCTTATAAGCGAAGGTATAATGGAAATCCTATTCTGTTTAATAAAAGTTTTGAACGTTATGATGGAAACTAATTGAATCAAGGTGAATGATTATGGCTAAAAGTAAACCGCCTTTAAAACTTTATATTATTTGGCATCATAATTTTAGTAATGGACTAAATTATGCCCGACAAATATATTTAAAGTTAACACGGAATATAAATGACCCTCTTTCACGTGGACTTGGAATTCCAGTGTTTTTTAGATCAAAAGAAGTTAACGATCATACAGATTTTAAGATTGATTATACATCTGCACAAAATGTAGTGCTTGTAATTTTTTTAGAAGAAAATTTAGTAGCAGACGAAAAATGGCAAGATCACCTAGAAAGTATAGCTGCTCAGTGCGAAATTAATCCTGATTGCATCATTTTCCCTGTGGCATTTGATGAAACTTCTTTTAATATTAGTCATAAAATTAGTCCAAAGAACTTCATACGGTTAATGGGCATTACTGATGAAGCAACTCAAATGCAAACTTTAATATATATGCTTACGCATGAACTTTCTAGATTACTATATGGATTGCAAAGAACTTCAGAGGTTTTAAACGTATCTCAAAGTCCTTCACCAGTACAGTTGTTTATAAGTCATGCCAAAAAAGATGGTTTAGATACAGCAAACTTACTAAATGAATATATCCAAAGAAGTACTCCCCTCAAGACATTTTTTGATGCAAATGATATAGCAACTGGATATGAATTTTCTAGTGAGATTGAAGCGAATATTCAAAATTCAGTGCTACTTGTTATTTGCTCAGATAGCTATTCATCTCGAGAATGGTGTAGACGAGAGATTATTCTTGCGAAAGAGTATAACCGGCCTATCGTTGTGCTGAATATATTGACTAATGGAGAAGACAGAAGCTTTCCCTACATGGCTAATGTTAAAACTATTAGAGGTAAGACTCCAATAAATGAACAGGAGATTATTACCTATACATTGTTAGAAACACTTAGATTGAAGTATCAAGAGTTATATATACTATATCTTTGTAGTTTGTTTAATCTTACCGTTAACCGTGAAAATGTTCTATCCTACCCGCCAGAGTTGTTGTCATTGCTTTATATGGAAAACTCGGAAGATAATATTGTGATTTATCCTGATCCTCCACTAAGCAATGAAGAACTGGAAATATTACAAAGATTGAAATCTGATGTGAGGTTTGTTACACCTCTTCTTCTACCAATCACAGAAATAAACAATAACAATATCAAACCATTAAACAATATGAAAATAGGAATCTCAATTTCAGAGGATAATAGTTTTCAAAAAAACAATAATGATTTTGTACATCTACAAGATGCCATGATTGAAATAGCTAAATATCTTTTAGTATGTGGTTCTAGTTTGGCATATGGTGGAAGTGTTTATTATTCTAAAGAATTTAACTTAATGGATTCCCTAATAGAGATGGTTAGAAGCTATAATACGGAGCACAAGGATTACCCAAAAAAGATTTACAACTATGTTGCTTATTCACCAAATAACTTAGTGACTACAAAATTAAAAGCAACCTATTCTAAAAATATAAAGTTTGTTGATGTCCCATCTATAGCTAGAAATCAACAGAATTATCCAGAAGAAGAGAAGTATTTGTACTCAAGAAATTTAACAGCTATGCGCGAAACAATGAATTCTGAAACCGATGCACGCATATTCATGGGAGGGAAAATTGATAACTTTAAGGGGAAATACCCAGGAATATTAGAAGAAGCATATCTGGCTATGAAAAGTGGAAATCCTATTTATCTGATTGGTATCTTTGGTGGTGCAACACAACTGTTGATTGACTGTTTGCTATCTAAAGAGCCGGAGGAGCTCACTCAAGCATATCAATTTCAAAATCCTGAATATCAAAGTTTTTTTAATTATTACAATTTTCAAGCATCCAATGATGGGATTGATTTAATTAATTATGATGTTATGACTGATTTTTTTAAAGCTCAGGGTATTGGTGGATTGAAAAATGGATTAACCGAAGAGGAAAATGAAACTTTATTTACTACTGATGACATTGCAGAAGTTATTACTCTAATACTCAAAGGATTAACGAAAAGTGTTCGCAAACAAGAGTAGGTTTTACCAAGTATTTTTAATGAGAAGGAAACCAGATAAACGCATCACGTACGAGACTGCTGTTCCGATCAATAATCAAAATGATATGGCCCTTAATTACAAAGTATATAATAATAGAGAAAAGAGTAATTAGAAATGGTAGGAAATTTGTTGATAGGTATATATAATGCTCTCCATTGTCAAGACACACAAAGGCCATTCCTAAGCTAGTTCGAAAGAACCGTTCTGTTCTCACATTATCAAGAGTTTGACCTTTTCCATCCATGGAAACATGGATTCCTTCGCACTCTAGCAGCTCTTAATAGTCTGGATTGGTAAAGTACTTCCCGGATCACTGTTTTATCAAGGTTACCGGTCTACCCATCAAAAGAAGCCACCTTAATGTTTTGACATTCGAAGTGGTTTCTTTTGATTTTGTTCACAGTAATTTATGACATCATAATGACGATGTGTCGAACGATGGTATCATAATTTAGTTTTTATGATGAATGTTACTATAACTGGGAAAATAGATTTAAATTTCGGAGATTTGTGTTATGATTTTTTCAAATAGAGGATAATAGCTAATTATCTTACGCTTTTTAGAAGGGTAGGAGGCAGTATGCTTGATGGGCAGGAATATGACTTTGCATTTTCTTTTGCTGGCAAAGAAAGAGAGTGTGTCGAACAAATTTACACTAAATTAAAGGATCAAAATTATTGTGTTTTTTTTGATGATGCCTACCAAGCTCAATTGGTTGGCAAAGACTTGTACACGGGCCTTCGGGATGTGTATAAAAATAAAGGAAAGTATGTTGTTTGTTTTATATCCGAATCCTACACAAAAGGAATATGGACAAACCTAGAATTTACTGCAATCAAGGAACGTCTCCTGTCTACCTTCTTTGCAGGTAATTTTCTCATACCTATATTAATCGGAAATACCCAAATGCTGGAGGATATACCCAGTTACATTGGGTTTTATAGGCATGAATCTGTAGATAAAACGGTTCAAATGCTTTTAGACAAATTTAATACTTCTACCATAGAAGATAACTTCATGTCCAACATAAATAATTTTATTTCTTATCTATGCGAGCACATTTATAAAGCTCTTCAAAGTCAAAAAATAGAGACAAGTTTTTCAAATAACAATGAGTTATCAATTACTAAGCATTTGAAGCAATTATCGCTTATTTTCACTCCAGATCCCTTCGGTCAAGCACCATGTGTCCTGGTAAAAAAATACGATCTCCATCATAGAAGGAAGGCTACTGTGGATGTTTTCCCAACATTTATCATTACATGGAAAAAACAAAAAAATATATATTTTTCCATCCATGAATTTGATGCAAATACTGAAAACTCTTTGATAGATATATCGTTTCATGAAGTGCTAGAGTATATTCACACATTTATTCAGGATTGCTTGGGGGGTTGAGTTAGATGGGAAATCAGAGCATTAATACATATGTTTTATGCGGAGAAAAAGGTGTCGGCAAATCTACTTATGTCTTCGACAACTGGCCACTAAATATAGCCTTACAGTGTGACTCTCCTTTGAATAAGTTAACCACAACAAGCGTTCTTGAAAATGCTTTACTCCAGATTAATAGTCGATCCTATTCGGAGATTTCAGAAATGGTTCAGGCACTTCGATTAACAGTGTTGGAAGGCAGAGCTGTTGTTATTGACTGTGCAGAATTCATTAATATTGAGATGCTCGAAATTGTCGTAAATACACTGATTTCTATTAAATCAGCTACTTTAATTTTCACTTTTGACATTGATGTTAAATCTCTTTATCAAAACAAGATATTCCGTCGTTTAATTGAGTGGAGCTTCGTATCCAGCAAGGATGCACAAAATAATTTTCGTGCTTCAACCCAGATTTTCGAGGCTGTTATTTGCAATGCTCTTCCAGGCATATCTCAAAGCATGATTGATGAGCTTATAGAAATCTCATATTGCAATTTTAACTACCTAAAAGGGCTTATCTGGCTGATCCAGAACAAACAAAGTACCTATGAGAAGCTGAGTGAAAGTATATTAACAGAGTACACTAATGTCATGATTAAAGAAAAGTTTTCGGATATCCCCGAAGATATATTTGAGGTATTGAAAAAGTCATCTGTCATAGGTGAAATATTTCAGCGGCACGTGCTTGAAGCACAAGGGGGATTTCATATTTCAGGAGTGAAATTGTACCTGGAGGAGCTAGAAACAATGCATTTGTTTATTCAAAGCTACTTGAGCCCTGAAACCTATCACTTCATGTCCAGTCAAATACACGCGGGCGTACTAAGGTGTATTGAATCAAATCAAAGAATCGCATGGGAAAAACTTCTACTGAATTACTATTTGAAGAAATTAAAGTCCGCCAGTAATATAGAGGTACTGGAGATTCTGCTTCAGATAAAACGGTTGTCGGAATCATTGAATGAGAGTCAAACCACTTATTTTGCAAACAAAAAACTGTTATATCGTTATATGGAACTGCAAGATATGGGTAAAGCATTTCCAATACTAGATGAAATCATCCACTATTGTAATCAGCATATGGATGACAACGGATTATTTCATTTTCTGTGCTTCTACAAGATTCGCTTAAATATGAAAATAGGTGAGTTTTTAAACGTTCTATCAGCCGTTAATGATATAAACAAACATCTCTCTTATGCAGATTCACTATATTTGCAGTATTATCAAGCGTTAAGTTTTTATAGTATTGGTGATGTAGACCAATCCTATGTCCAAATATCTGACTTAACTCAGAAGCTTGCCCGAACGTCAAGCAATGCACTTGAGAATCAACCAATTTATGCATTATCTTATTCTCTCATGGCTACCGTGCAGCATCATTTTGGTATGGCAGACGGAGGCCGTAAATATTATGTCCTAGCATTAAACCATTCAAATAATAAACTTCAAGATAAAAAATTCTTTTATGAGATTTCAAAGAAATGTGATATGTATTTTACATACTCTTCTTCAAAAAAACGATTTCTTGAGAGCATTACCTTTTTTGAAAAAAATGAGAGTTACAGCGACGCTGCTGAAGTATATGTGAATTTAGCTACGGAAATGATGTTCCATGACAAAGATTCGCTGGGCGATGCCTTGACGTTATTTCAAAAGGCACATGAAGTTTTCGAAAATACCCCTAACTGGAAACTGGCTTATGTCAATAACAATCTGGCTATCTTTCATATATTATACAGCGGAGATTTTTTTAAAGCTGCTTCTCTTCTAAAAACTGCTCTGTTAGTTGATATGTCAAATTTTACATATCTAACTATCTATCTGAACTTGTGTATGTGCTATTTAATACTGTATGGCCCGGAGAGTAATCAACTTCATACTGTAAATAAAAGTTTTAACAAGTACCACAAGCTCATTTCTAGCAGGGAAAATGCAACTCAATATGATGACATTTATAAACAAATGACTGATTTGATTATTTTAGAGCATTCGGGACATGAGGATGAGGTTAGTATCATGGCCCGAAGTATACTTGCACAGAGATCTTCTGATTTTTTCACTCCCATTTTGCATGATCTGATCAAAAGAACAGATAAAAACTTTGACAAAACTTGTACATATTCGGAAAATGTCCGCTTTTATACGAGTCTAAATCAACACAGGCTATTTCTCGCGGAATTTAGGTTCTGGGAATAGCCAATCGTTTGCAAGCAGTAGTGATAATTAAGTTTAGTGTGTCTGCGAAGGTCAAACCGTATTGCTGTCCAACTATGTCAAAAGAACCGTTATGAAACAAAGCTGGTAAAGGGTTTACTTCAATAAAGTATATTTCATTATTCCTTGTTAGCCTATAATCAAAACGGGCAAAATCGCAGCATCCTATTCTGTTAAAAAGTTTGAGTGACGTTTCCTTGAATTGTTGTTTTAGCGTATCTGATATTTCCAGAATAATATTTTGATAGTCTCCAAAAATTTTCGAATTTGAATCGAGCCAAAAACTATCATTCCTTTGGATGTTGACAGTAGTGACACCAAATAAGATGTCTTCATGATCATTTCCAATAATGGGAACGGTTATTTCTTGACCCATTATAAACTCCTCACAAAGAATAATAGAATGATATTCCTTTAGCATATGTATAACTTGTTCAGTTGCCACATTGTAGGAATCGCAGACACAAATACCTGAGCTATTCCCTTCGAAGTTTGGTTTCAATATTAACGGCAATCGCAATGTATTTAATCTCTCAAAGATGAAGTCTTGGCTATGGTAAGGCGCCGCGGCAAAGTGGGCCGGAGTAAGTATACCTAGACTCTCAGCCAGCATTTTGGTCATATATTTGTTCAACGTCAAGGAAAGGCCAAACGCATCAGTTCCAACATATGGTATTTTATTTATTTCCAGCAAGGCTGGAAGCAGCCCCTCCCGGTTTCTGGAACTCAACCCCTCCACGGTGTTGTAGACCAAGTCACAAGAAAAGGTTCCTCCGATAATAGATTGCATAATGCTTTCAGTGTTTTGGAGCAACTCTGTTTGATACCCGAGAGCCTCTATTTCTTGTTTCAATACATTGATGGCAGCAAGTTCTGCAAAATCATAGTGAAGTCCATTAGTTTCATCAAGATTGTACATATCGAGCGTATCAAAAGCAATTCCGATTTTCATCTGTCATCTCTCCAGTTGGACTCAAGCGTAAGATAATTAGCTATTATCCACTGTTCGTATGAATGGAAATCATATTCATTTATGCTTGGCCATTCTACTTATTTAATGAACAATTTATTTCGAGGATGCTTGAGACTTAATATATCATTTTGTTTTTTTGTCGATACATGCGTATAAATTTGCGTTGTTGTTATCGAACTATGTCCCAATATGTGTTGGATGTACCGTATATCCACGTCCTCCTCTAGCAGTAATGTGGCAAACGAATGTCTGAACATATGGGGGGTGATGTGTCTTTCAATATTCGCTTTTTCTGTATACTTATTTATTATTGCGCGAACCGATTGCTCCGACAGTCTATTATTAACTCTATTTACAAAAAGATAACCTGTATTTTCGATCGCTTGACTAAACGCTGCTTTATACTTCTTAAGAACTTTTAGCACGTCAGGATTTGAAATCATTATCATTCTCTCCTTGGAACCCTTGCCAAAAATACAAATCTGACCATTCTCAAAATTGACATCGGTAGCTCGAAGTGAGCATAATTCCGACACTCTCATACCACTTGAAAATAATAGTTCAAGAACTGCTGTATCACGTAGACAAATTATCTTTTGATAATAGGTGATATGCTCATTAAGAGCCTCGTAGTATGCTGTTTGCAGTAACCTACCAATTTCATCTAATGGAACCGTTTTGGGAAGAATTTGTGGCTCATGAAATTTTAGATTTATTTTGGAAAATGGATTTTCTTGAATAAGTTCTTCAAATTCCATCCAACCACAAAAGGCTTTCATACTAGCTAATTTTCTTTTTACTGTTTTAGGTTTGTAAGTCTTATGTAGATGTGTGGCATAGGAGGACAATTCACTCTTTGTTAATGCTTTTTGGTTGTAATTCATAAATTCTAAAAACTGCGTAATATCAATGCGATATGCTTTCAGAGTCTTTGCATTTAGTTTTTTTTGATACTGACAACATTCTATATACTTTCTAAAAAGTGCTTTAATGTCTGACATGCATGTGTCCCTCCGAGAAAAGTGATTAGAGACATTATGAATGCCTTTTCAAATATTGTCTAATGTAAGGATAAGTAAAAACGTGTGTCTATGTGATCCAACTAAAGGCGATTTGAAATATTATGGTATATTTCAAAATTGGAATAGCACGAAGAAATATGAATTAAGTTTTAGTGATAGTCATAAGAAAACATATCAGGTTAAGGACAGTAGTGATATTGCAACATTAAAGACAAGGCTTTTGGAACAAATGAGGAACTCAAACAATATGCTGTTGATTATTTCTGAGGATACTAACTGGGACAGCGGTTGTTGAATTTTGAGATTGAGAAAGCTATTGATAGCTATAAGTTGCCTATTATCGTGGCTTATACAGGATTTTAATACAGATTAAAGCGAGGGTCTCATAAAGATAAATGGCCAAAAGCGTTATTTGAAAGAATCCAAGACCAAACGGTGAGATGTATCTACATTCCATTTAAAGAAAAGTAATAGCCGAAACAATAACACAGTTTGATGTTTACAAAACAGAAGTTCAACAGAAATCACCTATAAGTAACTACGACAAAGAAACTTATAGAATTTTGGGATTAATAAATTAGTACTACATATCTGTGAATATATAGTATTAAAGTATTGATATCTATAGTTACACTGGCTCGTAAGCGTTATAGAATCGTATTGAAATTCCACATATTGGGCAAGAATAGCTGTTTGAATTATCTATGACTGTGTAAATGAGCATCTGTGGGAGAGCGCATCGCTGACAGGGGGCGCCCTCCTATTTTTCACCATAGGCTGCCTATAAAACGACAGAGATGTCGTCTTTTATTTTGATTTTACTCATGACGGATTGTCAAGCCAAGTGCGGCACCACGCTACAGCGTTTGAATTCGACAACAAGCCTATATTCCCGTTTATTGGGTATAGCTATTATTGACCCACACGTACCTCTCATTGATGAGATGTTCGTGCATATCAATTAAAGAACTTTTGCTACGATCAGCAGAAGCTTTTATTAGGAACTAACTTTATCCAACATCTTCAAATGTTCTATAATAAGACTATA
>RCUF01000440.1_pt1 | contig 13000 bp, 14 predicted proteins | sample 2166311 | NCBI WGS metagenome assembly RCUF01 (sample SAMN09932608, study PRJNA488358) | compost metagenome | feature: garden; material: soil; isolation source: compost soil in 4-hydroxybenzonitrile-enriched culture | place: Germany: Experimental Botanical Garden Goettingen | collected 2016-01-27
TCAAAAACTCAGCTTTTGATCACGAGAAGCATTTTACTAAATGAAGAGTGGCGGTTAGTTAAATGAATCTAATGAAGAGGTATTTTGGCGGGCGAAGAGAATCGCAGGATGAACCAGCTAGCATGTGGCCTGAAGGAGAAGAAAAAGCTTCGGTGCTATTCTGGCGCAGGTTCAGAAAACATAAGTTAGCAGTAGCAGGTCTCTTTGTGATCGGCTTTCTTACACTTTGTGCGATTTTTGCTCCTTTTCTAACACCATATGATCCCACAACCGTAACCGAAAGCTTTGGTGCAGCGCCTTCTATGCAGCACTGGCTTGGTACTGATCAGGTGGGGAGAGACCAATTGACTCGTCTACTATATGCCGCAAGGGTGTCTCTGGCAGTCGGGATCGGGGCGATCCTCATTTCCGCGATCATCGGTACGATTCTTGGGCTTGTATCCGGTTATTTCGGCGGTTGGGTTGATAACATCATTATGCGTTTGACGGATATCTTCATGTCATTTCCATACATCATGCTGATTCTCGTGGTCGCCAGCATCGTAGGTCCGGGACTTGTAAATATCATTCTGATTCTTGGTGTGCTTGGTTGGCCTGGAGTGGCAAGATTGGTTCGAGGAAATGTACTTTCGGTCAAAGAGAGCGATTATGTTAAAGCAGGGTATGTTCTGGGTTTCAGTCATACAAGAATGTTATTTTCACATATTCTCCCGAATGTCATAGCGCCAATTCTGGTCTATGCTACATCAGGGGTGGCCGGAGCGATACTGGATGAAGCCGCACTCAGCTTCTTGGGGCTCGGTGTGCAGCCGCCAACACCAAGTTGGGGGAATATGCTGTCGAGTGCACAATCATTGACCGTACTTACCTCACAGCCATGGCTCTGGCTGCCGCCAGGGTTAATGATCATTCTAACGGTATTAGCGATTAATTTTGTAGGCGATGCGCTTCGTGATGCGCTTGATCCAAAGAATAGTAAATAGTGAACATAGATTATGTACAACCCCCGTTGGATTTTTTTTCACAAGTGGGGGTTGTTTTTTGTGATGATCAGAACCTTAGAACGTACCTTGCAGCAGCACAATCTTGCTATCTATAATTTCCACCGTATCGTAGCCAGTAATAGAGCGGCTTCCATTGTCATTTTCTATCCACCAATCAAATGTATAGTGAGCATCGTCAATCTACTCCTCTAATTCCTCTCCGCGTATACCTTGTGGATAGGTTGGATCTTTGTATAATCCGTAATCCGAGAATAAAGCTGCTACGGAAGCAGGATCATTGTCAGCCCAACCGTTTATATATTGTTGAATGACCTCTTCTGCAGACAGACTAGCTGGCTTTGTTGAAGCTGTTGAGGAGCTGGAGCAGCCCTGTAAAACAAATATAAAAATTACAATGACCGGGAAATACAGAGCGAACCATTTACGCACATACATGCCCATGCCCCCAATTAGAAAATTTTTTATGCTCGCAGGAATCTTGTAACGAACGGAATAATAGCTTCAGGCTTGAAGAGTGATTCATCTGCAACATATGCGGAGTTAATAAGTAAGCCGAAATAGTATGAAACAATATAGCTTGCCGTCTGTTTTGGCTCTAATGAGGGATCGATCAATCCATCTTTTTGTCCAAGTGAGATCCAACTGCTGCCAAGCTCCAGCCAATAATCGTGGAGTTCACTAATGATTTTTTGAGTTCTTGGATTTTCAGGCTGACTGACCAAATACAGAAAAATGCTGCGAAAAATTTTGCAGTTATCGTGGTTTCCGAACAGTTCATTAACGATGATGGAGGTGGGAGCGACCAGGCTCAAATCAGCTTCACGGTAAAATCGTTCATTGATCTCACCCATACGTTGTTTCATGATCACACCTAATATTTCATCTTTACTTTTGAAGTAATGATAGAGCCCTCCGTTGGACACCCCGCTTTGAGCAATAATTTCGTTCAGCGTTGTTTTTTTGCAGCCCAGCTTTAACACTAATGATTTTGTAACGTCGAGAATGAGCTGAAGTGTATAAGGAGTAGTGGTTTTCGTAAGGACCCCGCCTTTCTTTCGTCAATGTCATTTATGGAAAAAAATATAACATACCGAGCGTCACTCTGTAAAGATGGCATTTATTAATTTTAATGCACATAATATAAAGAACCGCTGGAGTATGACCTCCAACGGTTTAAGAAGATTCATTCAAAATTCAGGTTAGAAGCGCGTTTCGCTGATGAATAAAATGGAAGCAGTCCTCCGCAGCAAGCGGCTTGCTTACATAGAAGCCTTGAATGTCATCGCAGCCAAAGTCTTGAAGCATGTCCCATTGTCCGCTCATTTCAACACCTTCAGCGATAACTCTTTTACCCAGATTGTGCGACATGGCAATGATCGCTTTGATAATCGCCCGATCGCTTTCGTCTGAGATCATATCCTTTACGAATGAACGGTCGATTTTAATAGAATGTACGGACAGGTTTTTTAATAGTGAAAGGGAAGAGTAGCCTGTACCAAAATCGTCAATCGATAGCTTGACCCCCATATTGAGAATCTGCTCGCATATGTTAAGGCTATACTGTTCGTTTGTCATAGCTGTATGCTCAGTAATCTCCAGACATAGCAGGGAAGGATCAACACCGGTTCTGGATAATGTATGAGCCAAGCGGTCTGGAAAATGAAGGTCTAGAAATTGTTTGGCAGAAAGATTAATAGACATTTGCAGGGAGTCAATCCCCCGATCCATCCAATCCTTTAATTGCTCACATGCTGTATCCAGCACCCAGTAGCCAATTTCAACGATCGCTCCTGTCTCTTCAGCAAGAGGGATGAATTTTCCTGGAGAGAGGTTGCTGCTATCAGGATATTCCCATCGAATTAAAGCCTCCGTACCTGTAATCAAGCCGGATTGCAAATCGATTTGCGGTTGATAGTGAAGCCGGAATCTCCCCTCGGATAAGCCCTTCCGAACAGTCTCTACGGTCATAAAAAGATCGTTCTCATGACTCCGTAGAGAGCTGTCATAAATAACGTACCTATTCTTTCCTGACTTCTTGCCATGGTACATGGCAACATCGGCATGCTGCAGCAATTCATCTGCATGAACTCCATGCTCCGGTGACATCGATATTCCGATACTGGCAGTAATGGTGAAGGATTTGCCATTATGTATGAACGGTGTATTGAATCCTTCCAGCAGCTGTTGACTTACACGGTGCAGATCTTCAATTGAATGAATATCCGGGATGATCAGGGCAAATTCATCTCCTCCAAATCTAGCAATAAGCGTCTGATCATTTGTATTACGCACAAGCAATCTGGCTACGTGCTCCAGCAATATATCGCCTGCATGATGTCCCTGTGTGTCATTGAGCTGTTTGAAGCCATCTAAATCTACTAGTAAAAGAGCGAAGGATGAGCTAGTTGCTATGGAGTGCTCCAGCTGTTCATGCAAACGTTTGCCAAACATGTAGCGATTGGCCAGCCCAGTTAATTGATCATGGCAGGCGAGGTAATTTGCCTTTCGTTCTGCAGATTTTACATCTGTAATGTCCAAAAGCACAAGAAACTGAAATTGCTCTCCCTCGGTCATTACATACTCGCTTTCGGCTTTCACATACTTGATTTCTCCAGTTGAAGTCGTAATCGAGAACACTCCCTTAAACAGCTCCTCAGCATTCATTTTGGAATTTCCAGCTGTTATAGGGGCCTCAAGAGTAAGAAATTTATAGAAATTGTGATTGACGAGCTCTCGTCGGGAATATTGGAACAGGATCGCAGCTTCCGGGTTGGCATCCCGAATCATCATTTGCTCGTCAAGGAGTAATATGGACATAGGTGATTTCTCATACAGGATTTGGTATTTTCTCTCGATCGAAGGTAAAAAATCATATTTCACCATCGCATAACGCAGCAAAAGAGCGAAAACGAATAGTCCGTAGCTCGCTAAATGAGGAAGGCCAAGATCCTCTGGTAAAAATGCAGGTCGTTTTAAATAAGCTCCAAGTGTCGTGGAAATGATTCCAGTACAGATTAGCCCCCGTGTAATGAGGACAACTTGCTTACGTTTCAATAAAAACGCATTACTATTTCTAGTATTTTTAAAAAAGATATAAAGAAAATAGGATAGGATCAGTATGGAGTAAATAACGGTTAGTGAAAGAATAATTTTAAGTAAGGTGCTCGGATACACATAAGTCCATGCGCTTTCTTTGACATAGTTAAGGGATATTCCGTCGTTTAGAAAGAATATGAACAGGATAGATAGAGAGGGAATATAGCAAATAGTAATAAGTGTAGGATATGAAATATTCAGCTGGTTTCCTACCAAGCTTGCGATGAAATGGAGCTCAAGACACAGTGTTAGAAATGCAGGGATAAGTATAAAAGTGATGACAACGCCATTTGCATACTCAAGAGGGGAGAAGTTCAACAAGAAAAAGCCAAGCATTAAAATCATCATTGCAATGAAAAAATAAGACGTGATCCTGTAAGTTGAATTGCTCCTATCACGGTGGTAGATTTCCACGGCCATATAGAAGAGAAGTAGCACAGGAAGCAGGTAGGCGGCAATGGATATTATGAAGAGCGTCACATAAGTTCCTCCTTATATCCACAAAAATTATAGAATTATCATATCACACTAATGTTAGCGATTGGATAGAAATTAACAGCCCGGATAATGAGGTATAATAAAGGGAGTTAAAATTAGGAGGGGAACACAACATCATGTATAGACAAGCTACAAAAAGTGACGCTTCGGCCGTTATTACACTTCTATTCTCAGCGATTGGCAACATCGCCAACACTTTAGCAGGTACGGACGATGATCAGCAGGCTCACCATGTGCTGGAGCATTTTTTTCAGCAGAAAGGCAATAGAATCAGCTATGAAAATGTAATGGTTAAAGAGGAAAATGGAAAGGTCATCGCGTTCATGCTCACATATCATGGCAGCGATGCCGCCAGTCTGGATCAGCCGTTCATAGATCGCCTTGCTGCTAATGGAGTTACGGCGCCACTAATTCAACGGGAAGCGAAGGATGACGAATTTTACCTCGATTCAATCGCGGTAGATCCCAATTACCAAGGACATGGTCTCGGAACTGAAATGCTGCAGTTATTCGAACGCCAGGCTTCAGAACGCGGATATGATAAAATCATGCTGCTCGTTGATCAGGACAACCCCGCTGCACGCAAGCTTTATCTCAGACAAGGCTACAGCGAGGATGGATCGATTACAGTGAGTGGACATATTTTTGACCGAATGGTTAAAAAACCGGAGATCACGTAGAAATAGCCCCTAGATGCCAAGGGCTACTCAAACATAGAGGCTCTAAGTGCTTGTCATCACACCTAGCTTGTCAATTACGGAGCGGACTTCATCCATCTCCTGATGGATCGTAATGATACGGCTGTTCTGCTCCTCAATGGAGGACAGCACTTCCTCGGCCGTTGCGGAATGCTCCTGCGTGATTGCAGCGATATCGCCAACCTAGCGTATTTCACATTAAATATAGATTAATATATTGATTGTTAACGAAACTTGTTAATGTCATTTTTCCAAATTATATTGTTTGTCTGTCTGGGCTTTATGACTTTAAGGTACATCAAAGGCATAAGGTCTTTTTTTATGCAGAATTAATTGACAATGATAATCATTATCACTTATATTCGAATTAGATTACTTTATTAAAGAGGAGAATATCCATGAATAATAAAATTGTTATCGTATATGCAAGTTTGACAGGGAATACGGAAGAAATGGCAGAGCTGATTGCTGAAGGTGTACGATCAACAGGCGCAACAGCTGATTTAAAAGTTGTGGATGAATGCAATGCGGTGTTATTGAAAAAATACGATGCTTTTATATTAGGCACATACACTTGGGGAGACGGGGAGCTACCGGATGAATTTCTGGATTTTCTGGATGAGATGGAGGAGCTTGAGCTTAAGGGTGTAGTAACCTCTGTTTTTGGGAGTGGTGATTCGACTTATCGGCTGTTCTGCGGAGCTGTAGATGAATTGGAGGCAAAGCTGCAAGGGTGGGGGGCTGTAATCGCGCAAGAGAGCTTGAAGGTAGAGTTCGGGCCTACGAAGGAAGAGAAGCAGCTGTGTAGAGAATTTGGCGAAAAAATGGTTGCCCGGCTCAATGTGGTGAAATGAAGGCAATGCTGGAAACCATGAATGATTATGAGATTGAGGAATGGATTCGCAGCGGCTTGCCATTAGGCTCTACCCCGACACTTAAGCAGCTAACATGGCGCCAACATGTTCAGTATGCGGTCGGGCACATCATTAACGACTACTATTCTAAATCGCCTGAGGAGAGAGAGCAGACCTCAGTTCAATTGCTTGTCGAACGGCGATGGCCGAAAAAGCAAGATGGTTTTCTGAATGGTCTGCACTATTGGAAAGCTTATGACAGAGTTGCGGAACAGTTGACGAACATTTTTGATATCTCAGATCATTCGGCATATCCTGTTGCTCTCTATGAACAATGGAATACCCACGTGAAGGAACTGAATATAGATTTGACGATCATTTTTCAGGCTATATGGGAGAGCAAAGAGAAAGCGGGCCAATTTACAATTCAAAAATTTATGGTTGATGAGGACATTGAAGTGATAAAAGCTTTTGTGTTTATGGCGAATGTGTTCTGGCACTCGGTTTATGGAGAACCCCCCGGCAGTATTGAAATATACACGTTGATGAGTGGGCGCAAATACAGCTTTGCTAGAGAGAATCTTTGTTATCGTGAGTCGTTGGATTATGTGTACTTGTTATCAAAAACGGCCCCTTATGCGCGAACTTGCAAGGCATGAATGGTAGCGGATATGCCATCTTGAAATGATGTCGCTGGAATGGGGCCGATCAGTCGCTCATACTTCTCTCCACTGAGGACGAACGGTTCTTCCGTTAAGTAAAGCATTTCGACGACTTCCTTCATGACAGGTACAAAAAGCCCAATCAAAGAGAGGCTGAGTCTGCCCATAGGAAGTACTGGCTTCGAGGCTCCACTAGTTGCCTGCTGAGCGATCCGCACAATTTCTTTACCTGAGATGATGCCAGAACCGGGAATATGCCAGTTTTGTCCGTAAGCATGATCCCTGTCGGCAAGCTCTACAATCATTTTGGCCGCGTCTGGCAAATAAATATATTCACGCGGAATATGCATATTGCCGATAAATGTGGCAGTTTTGCCGGCTGCAATAGCCTCCATCGTTGTTCCAAGATAAGACGCCTGATTGGCAGTAGGGCCGTAATAGTCCGGCAGACGAACGATCATTTTTTGCACACTGTCCCACTTGTCACTGAATAACATTTGTTCATACTTCAGTCTGATTTTACCTTTTCTCGTGTGAGGCTGCTTGGGGTGATCCTCAGTAGCCTTATTCATTTGGCTTCTTCCATACGGATAAATACCATCGATAACTATGACCTTTAGATTGAGGTGCTCCGCAGCTTCCATTACGGCTTCGCCAAGCGGAAGCAGCTTGCTTACCATCTCATGATATGGAACATTGGCACAATGGAACAGAACATCTTCATCTTTAGCGGCGGCAATAATATCCTCTGCTTTAAATGCATCACCAGTGGATAGAGTCAGATGGGCAGGGCTTCCTATACGTAAAGCTAAATTCATTAGCTTCTCCCGAGAACGACCGAATGCAATAGTTTCTATACCTCTTTTACACAGCTCCTCCGTAATTGCTGCACCTGTTCCTCCTGTCGCACCCAAAACGATTGCTTTTTTCATAGAAAAGTTCTCCTTTCTTTTATCAAGATGTGATTTGTCTAAAGTCAGTTAGTGATTGATCAATCACTAACTGACTTATATCATAATCAATAGTGAGTGATTGGTCAATAACTAATTTTGAGCGGCTATTTTAGCCGTCTAGATTCCCTTTAGCTCTGGCATAGCGAGTGCCATCGAAATATTGCATAACATGCCTTTGGCAAGGAAAATAGTTGTCCGATCTTCTGCATTGGGAAAGCCTGCTTTTTGAAAGGCTTCGAGTACCATGCCTTGAACCTCCCGAAATCCGTTGCGCATCGCCTCACGAATCGTGTCATCAGATATGGTCTGGGCTTGCATTTGCAGTAAGGTCTCATTTTTATGCTCCAAAAGGAGTTGGTCATAGGCTTCGATCAGTTCGGCTTCCAATCGGTCTGATGCGGCAGACGCTATTACTTGACGGAAAGCATCGATAATTCTTGTCCATGAAACCTCCAAAGCGGCTAATAGCAGAGCTTCCTTTGTGGCAAAAAACTTAAAAACATATGGTTGCGAAATAGCTGCTCGTTCGGCTACTTGTGCAGTAGTTGCTTTAAAATACCCAATTTCAGCAAATACCTCGATGGCAGCAGCGATAATTTCATTTTTGCGGTTGACTGAGGCAGCGGTTTTATCCTTCGGCATACTATTGTTCCTCTCAATCGATTAGTGATTAGTCAATAAATACGTGTGTTTATCATAACGTATCGGATAGATGTCTGCAAATAGCAGACAAGGAACAATAACAATAGCCGCCCCACAAAAGAAATTGCGGAACGGCTATCAAATGGCCTAACTATGAAGAGAGGCTGCAAATTGCTCCAGAGTCTCAAAACGGTTGATTTTTACACCTTTGTCTTTTAGGCAGGATTCAAACCGGGCATCAAGACGTTTAACAGCTTCACACAATGGTGCTAAATCGTCAGGATCGAGATAAGAAACTAAGTCGGGAAATGCCAGGTTGTTGTACAACTCCTGATAATCCAAGGATAGATCCAATGCGATAGGCCAATATCCTTTTTCCGCATGATAGATGAACATCGCAATTAATTCCTGGATTTCAACGGACCAAAAAAAGGCAGTAGTATAGTCATTGGCATCACAAGCCAGGATGATTTTGTCCAGCATCCCTTTAAGCTCCTCATATGCCCCTTTCATCCTGTCATGATAGGAAGGAGGGGTTGAGAATGTTTCCTTTTGTTTTATTAATAATTCCAGTGTCTCTTGCGTAAGCTTCTCGCAAGCATTCAGAACAGCACTACACGAGCCAGATTGAGTAATGGTGGTAATGTGCTTTTCAAGCTGTGCAGGCCGCAGCTTGAATTTGTAGATTTGCTCCAGGTTTTTCCCCCAGCCTTTGGTGACATAAGTTTGATTTAACAGAGCAAGGCTATATAACACTTTTGTTAACACACTACGAGCTTCATAGCGGAAAAGGGCTATATTGTCCGAAGACAGCATTCGGCTCATTTTATATAAATGCACATAAGTATCACGCAGCTCTTGTTCTGATTTTTCAAGCAATTGCAGTCCATCTTGAACTGTTGTAATCACTTTATTATGCAACTGCTCAAAACGGGATCGGTCATCTTCGGAACGAGTGTACAGCAGCTTGCTATCCGCGATCACAGATGTTTTAGGATCGTCAAAGCCGGCCATTTGCTCTGCACGCTCCCAACTGATGGGCCAAAAATCAAAACTTATGTCTTCTAAAATAAATGCTATGCTTTGACGATAACCATCAGGTGTGGCAGGAATAAAGAAGAAGTCCAAGTCTGAGTGTTCTGTAGCTGTTCCTTGCGCATATGATCCATAATAAGCAACGATAGCAATGTCATCCGGACAATTCGTTTTGATATGATTGACTAAAATATCCGCAATATTCATAACGTTCAACATATGTATTCCCCCTTATATGCATACAGCATAACAAAGTTTCTCAGAAATTGTCTGGGGGATTTTGACTATAAATGAAAATTTGCGAGTTAATAGTTTGCTTTTGGCTGTTGCTTATCTTACTTTGGATAATACGAGTATCCGGGATATTTTACTACAGGCCATTTTTCCTTTCTTAAAGCGCCCATCAGCTCAGGTCCTGCGTCAAGATTGCTTTGAACTAACCCGGCAGGGGTAAGCGCCATCCACTGATTAAGGGAAACATCTTCAAATCGGGCGCTTTTAAACATTTCGAGAAACCATAACGACTGTGTGCCTGTATTTTGAATATAGTGTCCGAAGGCAAAAGGGACATAACCTACATCTCCTGCCCGATAGTCAAAAGTTCTAGCAGCACCATTGCCAGCGAATACTGTCATGCGACCTTGGCCAGTAAGATAATACTGCCATTCATCGTTATTTGGATGCCAGTGCAGCTCACGCATCGCGCCGGGCTCAATTTCTACAAGAGCTGCTGCAATCGTCTTGGAGATCGGAAAATTGGAGGAGTCTACAATCCTTACGCTGCCGCCGGGAGTTTTGATGGGAGGCTGTGCAAGCAGCTGGTGCTTGAAGGTTTGAGGAATAATCCCGTATGGAGACTGGACCTTTTGGGTCTCAATGGCTCCGGGCACTTTATCCTGATAAATGTAAACCTGCTGTGAGGGAATATGATTGAAAGCATCAGCAGGTACTCCAAAATTGGCAGAAAGAACATCCTTTGGGGTATGTGCGAACCAATCAGAAATGGATAATGTGTTGAGGTCTGAGAAATGGCCGTCATCAAAAACGAGCAGAAATTCACAGCCATCCTCCAGGCCTTGTATGGAATGGGGAATACCCGGTGGGAAATACCATAAATCGCCGGGACCAATGTCGGCAATAAAGTTGCGTCCGTTTTGATCGACAGCGGTTATTCGGGCATGACCGAGCAGCATATAAGACCACTCTGCTTGCTGATGCCAATGCATCTCACGAACACCACCGGGCGTCAGGCTCATATTAACACCCGCTAGCGTCGTTGCTATAGGCAGCTCGCGCACCGTAATTTCTCGGGACCACCCTCCTTGATTCAGCTGCATATGGGTATCGGAGAAGGAGAACCTCAAATTCGGAATAAGCCCGGAATCGGTAACCGGAGGAACCAGCATATCCGGATTTTGCTTGTCTCGCATAACGTCTCTGGGGCCCTTATCAACCGTACCTGCTCCGTCACTGCGTATCGGCTGAGGGATGTGTTCTTGTTCCATCGTACTCACCTCTTTTGGATAAAAAGTCAGCTGAGAAATAGATATGTTGTTTGAACTTGGCATATGCGCAGGGCTTGTTGAGCAGTTTCAAAATTCGCTGATGCTGTGTTACGAAGAAGAGTATTCCATGACTTGTAATCAAGACGTGGAATACTCAGGTTGTTATCTTAACCGCGAATAATACATAACACTCGAGAAAATAGCTACTAGAAACAAGCTGAGGCTAATGAAAAATGCAGGGAAAATATAGCTGTTGGGAAGCAGGGAGAGGAGGAGGAACACAAAACCTGCAATTAGCATGAACCGCCCTTGAAACCGCAGGGCTTTATTTTGAACATGTTCTGGAAGCTTTGGAAACTGGCCGGAGCTTTGTCTTAAGCGCGGCATTAAGTTACCCATCAATACAAATACGATCCCGACAATAATCGTTACGAATACAGCTACACTTATTTTGTAGCCTAAGTTGTAGGCGATCATAAAACAATGAACTGCAAACAGAGTTGTTGATAGAATAGTCACAATAGAGTTCAAACTGGCTTCATTTCTTTGCCTTTTTTGTGGGTCCTTTTCAAATTTTATTGAAAAAATAGTGATAGCACCTACAAATAAAATCAGCGCAGGGAGCAAAAATGCACCTACTCCAGTAGACACCCAGTTATCAGGATTTTGAGTCGAACCGAAATGAATAACCATTCTCTCAGGGAGATCTCCATAAAAAAACAGGCTTACAGCGAAAGCTGCCAAGGTGAAAAGAAAAGGAATAATCATTTTTTTCATCGTGAATACCATCCTTTCATTGCTCTCATTTGTTAAAATCCATCATCCACTTCATGACATCCTGGAACACTGTAGTATTGAGCGAGTACACTATGTGCTGGCCTTTTCGTTCATCCCATACAAGATCTGCATGCTTTAAAATGTTTAGATGATTAGAGATGCTAGGCTTTGTCATGTCAAAATGCTCCGCGATTTCTCCTGCGGTTAGATCGCCGTTCTTCAGCAGATCAAGCATTTTGCGGCGAGTGGGATCTGCCAATGCTTTAAAAGTGTCGTTCAAAGACATTGCGCTCACCCTCCTTGATAAGATATTTAGATAATTATCTAATAATTAAACAATAAGTGATGATGCATTTTTTGTCAATAGACTATATATGCATCAGATTAAACATGGATGGCACAAAGCAGTTTTATTTATTCAGGGGAGGTATGCTTTAAGGAGATCTTCAAGAGCCTTATTAATATCGCCTTGAAATAACCCGCCATGATAGCAAATGAGATGCTCGATATCATATTCAAGCAATTTTTGCACAGAGCGAACTGCCTCGTCCAAATCCCAGGCAAATTGCGGGTTGGCAATATTCAGTTTTCCTTCCTCGATGACGACGACATCTCCGGCGATCAGTGTTTTGCTGGTTGGAAGATACAAAGATATATGACCTGGCAAATGACCGGGAGTATGGATAATTTCAATACCACCGCACCAAGGCAGGTGTTCGCCGCTAGAAACCGTTACATCCACAGAGGCTGGCTCAACTGACTGGAGGAAGGCAATAAACTGTTCGATGCCTGGCTTTTCTTCTTCGGGTAATTGATCGAAAGTGGACTCGGCCTGTACAGCTCGCAGCGGTTTATTCTTGCCTTCGATGTATGGAGAATCCAGCTCATGCGCAATAATTTCAATTTGTGGGTACGCCTGCTTTAGTGCAGCGAGTGAACCAATATGGTCTACATCGTGATGGGTCACGATCAATTTGGTGATGGAATCCAGGCTGATGTTATGACGGTAGGCTGCCTCTTCAAGGAGTGGGATAAAATTAGGATATCCGCAGTCAATAAGAATCGTATTCTCTTTATCCTTGAGGATAGTCGGAGTAATCGTTTGTCTTTGACCGTTAAATTCAAAATCGATTTCGAGTAAATAAACGTTATTCATATATGCCTCCAAAAATTACACAAAAGTGATATTCAATTATAATCCCTAAATCAGTCAACGTCATCCACGTCAAAACCATAAGGAGAGCATCCGAGTGAATGACTTGGATGCTCTATGTTC
>RCUF01000441.1_pt1 | contig 12985 bp, 9 predicted proteins | sample 2166311 | NCBI WGS metagenome assembly RCUF01 (sample SAMN09932608, study PRJNA488358) | compost metagenome | feature: garden; material: soil; isolation source: compost soil in 4-hydroxybenzonitrile-enriched culture | place: Germany: Experimental Botanical Garden Goettingen | collected 2016-01-27
TACAAATGACCTGGTCTTTTGGTATGTTACCCATATCGGTTCTCCTTTGTTTTTGAAGTGGGCAACATGTCTACTCTTTAACAATAGGAGATTTTTTTATTTTTGAACAGATAAAAAGTAATAAAATATTGTAAATGTAGGAATTTATTCAAATTATTTTTTGCTGTATGTTTGATGCAACGCTAGTGGTGCTATCGACTGTTTTTCTGATAAAAGTGTAAAAGTGCAGGAATTTTTTATGAAATATGACTGTTTGGAGCAAAAAAATGCAAAAGTGCAGATTTTCAACTCAAATATGATCAGAATGGCTCGTTGACCAGAAAAAAGCTGCATTTTGGCAGGGATTTCCCGGAACACCATAACCAAAAACGAAAAAACTGCACTATTGCAGCAAATGTGACGGATCTTTTCACGTGTACGAGGTAGTGGGGGAAGCGGTAACGTTGAGGGCCATCCCAAAAGTAGATTATCTACTTTAGGATGGCCCCTTCCTTAGTATAACTTGGTGCCCTACTTATTCCTTTTAGCCTGCTTGCTCTTCGCGTAATTCCTTACAGCTTTTATGCCCTTTGTGCCACCAAATATCGTAAGTATTTTTTCAGCTTCAATTTGTCTAGAATTCAAGCCGGCATATTTGGCTTCTTTCTTCAGCTTGATATAGCTCTCTAGTCTCTCGGCAGAGAGTTGACCATCTTTAATCGCCTGCTGAACAGCACATTTGGGTTCATTTTGGTGAGAGCAATCCGCAAATTTACACTGCAGGGCAAGACTATCGATATCGGAAAAAGACCTCGACAGATCGGCACTTTCAATCCCAAGCTCACGCATACCCGGCGTATCTATAATGATTCCGCCCTCAGGTAGCATCAGTAGCTCCCGTCTGGTCGTGGTATGTCTCCCCTTATCATCATTTCTTGTCTCACTCGTAACCATGACGCTTGTTCCCATGAGCCGATTGATCAAGGTAGACTTTCCTACGCCGGATGATCCGATAAAAGCAAAGGTTTTTCCACTTTCCATATATTCTTTTATCCGTAGAAATCCATCTTCAGACAGCCCCGTAGTAACGAGCACATCAACACCGATCGCAACAGCAGAGACCTCATCAAATCGAGCTTGCACATCCTCGCACAAATCGGATTTCGTCAAGACGACTACAGGTGTTGCTCCGCTATCCCAAGCAATGGACAAATAACGCTCAAGTCTTCGTAAGTTATAGTCATTATTAAGCGCCATACAAATGAAGACCATGTCCATATTCGTTGCTACGACTTGTACATCGTTTGAAGTACCCGCAGCTTTTCGCTCAAAAGCGGTATTTCTGGATAACACATGATGAATGATGATATGACCCTCCGAATCATCCACCCGATCCAGCATAACAAAATCCCCCACCGCAGGGTAATCGGATAATTGTTTGGCCTCATAGCGGAATTTCCCGGAAACCTCAGCCGTAAACTCCCCATTCTCAGTTATTACTTTGTATAAGTCTTTATATTGTGACGAGATTCGCCCGATTTTCAAGTTCTTATAATGTGACGACTCCTGAATAAAGCGCTCAGTAAGCCCTACATTATTCATATTTATTGTTGTCAAATGAGTTCCTCCTAAAGAAAATATATCTTTAACTTTGGGAGGTGTCGTGCATTCGTTATTTCGCACAACCCTCCCGATCTGCGACAATTGAAGCTACAATCGAAGTTGTATTATAGTTGTTATTCATATACAACCGCTCCTTTCATAATCAAGATATTCTAAATATAGCGCAGGACATTGTTATTTTCCAATTAAATCTTGTCCACATTGTTCACTCTCCTTTTATCAACATGGGTATGCCGGAGAGAGATTTAGGACGCTAACTTCTAAAAAAAGAAGAAAATCATTGGCTTATGCTGGTAGATTATTGTGGTATAATCACGTTGATTTGATAATATGAAACAAGATTTATTGCAACAGGAGTGTAAGAACAAACAGAAACAGGTGATTAAAATGTTCGAACTGAAATGGCTGTGGCAAAACCTGAAGGGAGACCGGGCAAGATATATTTTGGCGTTATCCCTTTCCGTCGTGGGCTCTTCACTCACGATCGTGAATCCTTACATCGGCCAGCGCATTGTCGACACGTTTATAGCTGGAGACAACGCCATGCAGAATTTAACAGATGAGCGTGGACTGCTGATTATGCTCTGCCTGGGCATGATTGGCTTTTCCCTGCTGCGTACGGGTCTTGCCTATTTAACAACGATGCAGTATGAGCGATCCTCGCAAAATATGCTATACCGCATCCGCATTTATCTGTACAACAAGATTCAAGGACAGGATATGCAGTATTACGATCATAACCGTACCGGCGACCTCATGACCAAGATGACAGGCGATCTGGACATGGTACGGCACTCCATGGCATGGATTATTAAAATGATCATTGAATCGCTTACGATCTTCATTGCTGCCGTCATCTATTTTTTCACTATTGATGCTGAACTGACGTTGTGGCTGCTCATCTTGTCGCCTCCAATTTTTATCGTTGCCTACATATTTGCAAAGCGTGTGAAGCCGATGTATATCGATCTGCGCGAACGGCTCTCGCAGCTTAATACAACTACGCAGGAAAATATCGCAGGCAACCGGGTAATCAAAGCTTTTGCTCGTGAGGAATACGAGATCGAAAAATTCGCAGACAAGAACATCAACTATTCCAAGGCGAATAAAAAGGCAGCTCTCGTATGGCTCGATTACTTTCCGTTTCTTGAAAGCTTTGCACAAGGCTTTAACGTAATCCTGATGCTGGCAGGCGGATTGTTTGTCATGAATGGACGAATTACATTCGGTGAATACGCCGCCTTCTCTTCGTTGATCTGGGCCGTTTCCAACCCGATGCGCAACATCGGCATCATCATCAACGACATTCAACGCTTTTTTGCCAGCTTAAGCAAAATCGTTGATATCTATTATGCCAAACCGTACATCGTCAACGAACACAATCCCGTGGAGAAACGTCGCTTTGAAGGCCGTATCGAATTTGATCATGTCAGCTTCAAATACGATAACGGGAAAGTACTGGACGATATCAGCTTTAAGATTGAATCTGGTGAAACCATCGCTATCATGGGCTCCACCGGCTCAGGCAAAACAAGTCTCATCAACCTGATTCCGCGTTTCTACGATGTGTCAGAGGGCCGTGTGCTGGTGGATGGAATAGATGTACGTAAGGTGGAGCTTGATGAGCTTCGTGGAAACATCGGTATAGCGACTCAGGACGTTCTGTTGTTCTCCGATACGATCGATGGCAATATCGCCTTTGGCGACCCTGATCTTCCTGAGGAGGATACGATTGAATATGCACGGCTTGCCGCTGCACACGATTTTATCATCAAAATGCCTGAAGGTTATGACACCATTGTCGGAGAACGAGGTGTCGGACTATCCGGTGGACAGAAGCAGCGTATCGCGTTGGCTCGCGCTCTGGCGGTCCGCCGTCCGATCTTGATCCTGGATGACACAACCTCTGCTGTCGATCTTGAGACCGAGGAGCATATTCAGAAAAGCCTTCGCGAGCTGGATTATCCCTGTACAAAGATTATCATTGCACAGCGCGTGTCTACTACTGCCGAAGCTGACCGCATACTCATCCTGGACAATGGTCGTCTGATTGAGGAAGGCACACATGCCGAATTGCTAGCTAAACGGGGCTATTACTACGATGTATTTATGCTGCAGAACGAGGGCATTGGAAGGAAGGTGACGACTAGTGGCAAGGAATAAATTCGACATCGATGAAAATCTGGAGTCCCCTTTCGATATTAAGCATTTCCGACGGGCTCTTGTATATATCAAGAGACAAAAAAAGCCTATGATTGTTGCGTTTCTGCTCAGCGCGCTTTCCGCGGCCATTGGGTTAACTGCGCCGCTCATCATGCGTCATGTCATTGACGTCACCATTCCAGAGAAGGATGTCCTATCCCTTGTCGGATGGTCAGCACTCCTGTTGATTACCATTGTGGTCAGCGTCATTTTAGCGACCTTCCGCTCCCGCATCATGACGAGGGTCGGGCAGGACATTATTTTTGACATACGCGGTGATTTGTTCAAACATTTACAGGAACTACCGTTCAAATATTATGACGACCGGCCGCAGGGCAAGATTCTTATTCGGGTCGTAAACTACGTCAACTCTGTATCAGATGTGTTGTCTAACGGTATTATCAATTTTATTCTGGAAATCGTGAATCTCATCTTTATCGCTGCGTTTATGTTCGCAGTCAACGTTAAACTCTCGTTTGTCACTCTTGCCGGACTCCCTGTATTTCTTGCCATCATGCTGTTGATCAAGAACCGGCAGCGGCGGGCATGGCAGTCGGTTTCGAACAAAGGCTCCAATCTGAACGCTTATTTGCAGGAGAGCATTAGCGGCATCGGCGTGACACAAATCTTCTCTCGTGAAAAGCGTAATGAGGGTATTTTCACTCGGTTGGCTACCAATTTCCGTACGGAGTGGATGCGGGCGTTACGCTATAATGCCCTGATCCCGTTTACTGTCGACAACTTGGCTACAATCGTATTGTCCATGATCTATCTAATAGGATTGCTCACGCTGGAACCGGCTGACGTAACCTTTGGTGTCATACTTGCGATGGGCAGCTACGCCTGGCTTTTCTGGCAGCCGATCTTGAACCTCTCGAACCTGTACAATAGCTTTATCAACGGGGTCGCCTATCTCGAGCGAATCTTTGAAACGCTGGATGAGCCAGTTACAGTCAGCGATGCTCCAGAGGCAAAACCAATGCCTTCCATTGAAGGAAACGTGGCCTTCGACGACGTGACCTTTGCATATGATCCGGGCATAAATATTTTGGAGAACCTCTCCTTCGAGGTTAAGGCTGGGGAAAGCATCGCTCTAGTAGGCCCGACAGGTGCAGGTAAAACAACGGTCGTCAACCTGATTTCACGCTTTTATAACTTGACTGGCGGCAAGATTCTTATTGATGGCCACGACATCTCACAAGTGACCCTCAACTCCCTGCGCAGCCAAATGGGCATTATGCTGCAGGACAGCTTTATTTTTTCAGGAACCATCCTGGACAATATCCGTTACGGCAGACTTGATGCCACCGAGGAAGAAGTTATCGCCGCCGCAAAAACAGTATGTGCTGACGAATTTATCCGTGAATTTGAGCAGGGCTATCTGACCGAAGTCAACGAACGAGGCTCCAAGCTGTCTCAAGGACAGCGGCAGCTCATCTCGTTTGCACGGACGCTACTTGCTGACCCGCGCGTACTCATTCTGGACGAAGCCACCTCGTCAATCGACGCCAAAACAGAGCGTCTGCTCCAGCAGGGCTTGAATGAGCTGCTCAAGGGACGAACCTCGTTCATTATTGCGCATCGGCTATCCACCGTAAAAAACTGCGACCGCATCATGTACGTATCTGATAGAGGCATTGCAGAAAGTGGCTCACACGATGAACTCATTGCACGCAGAGGCCTATATTATCGGCTCTACACAGCGCAAAAGATGGAAGCTTAAGGCTTAATAAAAACGGCAATACCCCGTCTTCTCGAAATAGGGTATTGCCGCTTTTTATGCGTTATAATATCAATTTCTTTTCTGTCCTATGATCCCTTTAACGTTTCTCGACATCTCTTTAGATGTAATCTGTATAACCAGCTCCTCAATAGCCGAAAGACTTGCTATCGTACAGATGATCCCTCCCAATAAATAAATATTTGTCTTATCGATAAAAAAAGGAGCTCCGAACAAAAGAAGCCCTGTTGCTTTATTTGCATATGTATGGAGACTGACATACTCATAAAATTTATAATATCCTACCAATAACGACGCAACTCGAATCATCGCAATCATAACGATCCATATGCAGATTCCCATAGGAATTGATAATTCAGGGACAAGAACTACCGCCATAACAACGATGAAAGCCGTATCTGCAATGCTATCAAGCTTTTCTCCGAGCTGGCTTTGTAAGTTGTACTTTCTTGCAAGATACCCATCAATCATATCGCTAAATCCACATACGAAATATACTATCCAAAAAGTGTTACTAAACGGCTCTACAAATAGCAGTAACACAGATAAAAAAATTCTTAATAGCGATATTCCGTTAGGTAAGTTTTTCATTTCACACCTCGCAAATTCTGAAACAACCCGTTTAAAGGGATTCTATTGGAAAAGCAACCATTTGGCAATTAGTTATGTCTCATCACGATTTTGTAACCTATAGAAATATTTCACGTATAAAGATTTGAACATAATCTAACAAAATTGCTCCCCCTTATGGATAAACAATAGAAATTGAGGTAATCCATCCTATGAATGAAAAAAATTCAGCTCATGCCAATGCCTGGTATCAGCAAGCTGAGCAGAAGGCGGCTCAGTATTTTGCATCACTCCATGTTCAGCTTATGGAAAATAGTTATGTCTCCACCCTGACAAAAGATTTTCATTTGTGGAAAAAGAAGCATATCCACTATGATTCATTGTTATCTTTTCTGTCGAGTGGGAAGAGAAAAGCCGATGCTCTGGATTATCGCAGATATATTGGATGGTTAAATCAAACTGGTAAATTAGACGATTACCTGGATCGAAGCGTTTCCTATATGTATATGCGTGATCTGGGTAAAGACCTGAATTCGCCTGGAATACAGAACCGAGTTCAACATCTGGCTTCCGATATAAAAAAACATTTGCTTCGCCCAACTACATCTAAAGAGGGTGTACAGCCTGAATTCATGAGTTTAGCCGGATTGTATCGATGGGCTCAGAAGGAAGGCGTGGAAAATGCTGTGATTTGGCTGATCAACAAGCTTAAAAACGTATCCGCCCATATCCCTCAGCAAATGAATGCCGAGCATGCCCAGCGTAAATTGATCAAGATCATTATCGGGGTTGTTCTTCATGTAATGGAAGAGATGGACGATGCCGCATTGCCCGCAGAACGCTCGCAGCGGCTTGATGAAGGGATCAGGCTAGGGTATTTTTATGGTCTGACCTACCCTTTTATTGATGATCTTCTCGATTCCGAGGTCTTAAATGCTAAGGAAAAAGAACAATATTCCGATATGATACGAAACGCACTGCTGACTGGATCTGTTCCGGATTTAGGAGAGTGGGACGTAGTTAACCTCGAGTTCGTCCGTTACGTTCATACAGAGCTACGGGAGGCTTTTGAATATATTAAAAGTTATCAGAAGCCTGAAGCTATAAATACATTTTTTGAGCAGTCCTATGTGTTTTTCCATGCGCAGGATATGGACCGTGTAAAGGAGCTTTCGAATCCACAATACAGCAACGAAGAGCTATACCTGCCTGTCATCCTGAAATCGTCCTCCTCCCGGTTAATTGTCCGTTCCGTCATAAGCGCTTCCGAGGATGAGGGCTTTGATCGCCGAACCTTTTTTTATGGCATCTATAATCAGCTTGCCGATGATTTCGCGGACATGTTTGATGATATGAAGGCCGGAGCAGTAACACCCTATACCTACTTTTTAAAATACCGTGGCCAACGTTCAGATCTGATCAACCCTTATGAATTGTATTGGACGGTCATTTCCTACTTGATCCATGACGTTTATCATTCCGATGCCAAGGCTCGTGAGGTCATACTGGATCGCGCCATTAACGGACTGAAACGTTGTAAAAAGCGCTTGGGAAAACAAAAGTACAATGAAATCATGGACATCTTCGCCTCTGGAAATCCGGAACTTAACCGACTCATACAACGTATGGTTCGCTATGCGGATGATGTGGATTTTTTTGATAAGCTGCTTCGAGACCAGATGGTAACTGTCTTGAGAAACAACCGGGAAGAAAAGGAATATTTCTGGGATACTGTCAAAAACATTCGTCAGCAGATCAATCAACAATTGCTGATCTCCAAAAATCACTCGGTTCCATCCATAAATGAGTCACTTATCGATGCCGCCAATTACAGTCTTGAAGGAGATGGCAAGCGTCTACGGCCTATAATAACCTGGGTCATGGGCGTGAACGAATATAAGCTTCATGCTTCCGCAATTATGCCGCTTCTGAGATCACTGGAATATATGCATACCGCATCCTTAATCTTCGATGATCTGCCATCACAGGATAACGCGCCTACCCGGAGAGGACGTCCAACCCTGCATCAAGTTCATAATAGCGCCACAGCGGAATTAACCGGCCTGTATCTGATTCAGAAGGCGATTGAAGAACAATCGTCCCTGAGAGGGTTTGATCCCACAGCTGTGCTTGATCTGATTCAATATTCATCCCAAAAAGCAGGAGAAATGTGCATCGGACAGTCGATGGATTTGCAATCGAGAGGCGAGGCACTGACATTGGAGCAAATGAACACAATATGCTTTTACAAAACTGGGATTGCATTTGAGGCTTCTCTCGTGATGCCTGCCATTCTTGCGCAGGTCAAGGTGTCGGAGATTGCGTCTCTGAAGAAATATGCCTATCATGCTGGCATTGCTTTTCAGATTAAGGATGATGTGCTCGATTGGGAAGGAGAAGCAGGCTTGTTAGGAAAACCCGTTCGCAAGGATGTTGAAAACAACAATTCAACCTTTGTGACGATCCTTGGACTCGAAGGCGCCAGAAGAGCGATGTGGGAACACTATTGTCTTGCGATGGAAGCATTGAACGAAATGCCGCGAAGCAACGGTTTTCTGGTGCATTTATTGGATTATATGGTTAACAGAGAAAATTGAAATCGCAACGTATAGACATTCAAAAAAGCAGGGGGCCTTTATAGGTCCCTGCTTCTTCATTCATTACCGTAACGAGACCTCTTCCAAGAGACATTATTGCAGCTTGCTTAATCTTTCAATCGCTTCCTCTTCCGTCGGCAAGAAAAAAATATCCCTTCCGTTGTTGCATTCATAAATGAAATCCTTGAGGCTTTTACTTGAATATACTGAAAAGTCGCCAACGATAGCAGCCTTCACACTGTAATTAATAAATTTCTGAAGAATCTCACCTGCAAGCCGGGTTTTCAAATCAAAAAAGCTTTCGCTTAGGCTCGCTTTATGGATTACAATCCGATTGCAGCCCGTTTCATACTGTACAGTTGCAATAAGATCGAGTGCCGACTGAATATCCTCAATTAGAACCCCGCTGCCGCTCACTACCGCAATATTTCCTCCGTCTACATCTATTTTCGTAATATTCATAATCTAATAATCCTCCTAATTAACGCACTCAACTAAATAACAGAATGCCGAAATTGCTGTAAAAGCGCAGGCTTTGATCATGTGATTTCCCTAAATACACGAAATTACTGCAAATGTGCAGCCTTTTTTCTAATAATCCTCTTCAAACTATCTATACCGGGAAAAATCCCTGCACTTTTGCACGTTTTTGCTCATTGCCTATATCTCTGCTTTAAAAAACTGTACATTTGCAGGCTTTTCCCGATATCACCTGGTTTAGATTAGGATGTATGAAGTTAACATACATTAGAACGCTAAATCCGCTCAATGAACTTATACTTTTATAAAAAAATGCACCATAAGGGAGCCTGTGTAAAATCTATTATTTGATCAATATGCCGCCAAAAGGGATTACCTCGCGCAGGAAGCGTTTGACAATGCCGTCCTCCGACTGCAGATTCTTCTCCAGTTCTCCGCTCCCGTAGCCGCCCGATTGAACCAGCACCGAGCCACGTCCGGTCATCTTCCATTGGTAGCGCATATGCTGGCTCGCCAGATGATTGCCGTAAACGGAAAGCTCCAGCTTGGCATTCTCGGGATAAGCAAGAACCCTGCCGGCTTCCACATAAAGCGGCTCCTCGGGATGCAGAGGCAACTCAACCACCTGACCCTGGGTCAAAATACCAATACTTCCACGACCGGAAAATTTCACTTTTACCGCGTCTCTGGTAATCATCATGTTTTTCATGCTAAGTATACGAGTGTCCATCCGAATGCCTTCAGTATAAAAAAAGAGGTTCCGAAAATCATATAACAAATCGCTGCCCTCGGTAAGCTCGATGACCTTTAGCCCGATCGAAGGAGGAAAAGCGGTAACCAACTGACAAGGTCCGGTGAATTCGGAACAGATCAGCTTACGTTTCCGGTAGATCCCCTTCATATTCATAAGCTTATCGCTCCGACTTTGAACGGGGCCACGGTAAGCAATGACCTGTCCGGGGTGCAGCAAATGCAGCTTCTCGGCATCGCACAAGTCAAACATTACCGTATGTCCGCCTTGTCCCAGCGGTTCGTTGTTCTCTTGTATGTCCATCTCGAACTCCCCCTCTCTATAGCAAAAGTCAACGGCGGAGCACCAAACGAATGATCCTCAGCATAATAAAATAGCCGATGAACAGCGCAAGACCGGTAAGCAGCAACAACCGGGTTCTCTGAGCATTGGCGTCGCGGATTTGCTGTGCCTCCGATAAGGACGATACAGTAGCGGCCAACTCCCTATTGCGCTCCATCAATTCCTCGTTCTGTTGGCGGAAGCTCTCCAGCTCTCCTTGTGTCTCTTCCAGCTTGTCCAACGTGGCATCATAATTTTCCTTTAATTCATTGACTTCGGAGGGAAGCTGAGACAGTTCCTTAACACCGTTAACGAGATCGTTCCAATAACCTGCTTGGGCAGGCTTTGCACCGCCAAACAGCAGTCCGCCGCCGAGCAGGACTAGAATAAACAAAAACAAGCCCCGATTCCGGTATTGTTTCACGATTATCCCACCTCCGTATCTAACATGTTCAAACTTGCAGTGTCAACTACCATTTATTACGTATTTCGGGGATGAAAAGTTTCCACAGGGCATGACGAGAAAAAGGCTGCGATTGTCGCAAGTTTGCCTCCCCATCCTAATCTTGCACATTTAAAATTCCACTTTGGCGAACAGCATCAATAGCTTGCTTCAGAACCTCTTCATCCTGAACTAATGCCATTCTCACATAACCTTCACCTGAAGGACCAAAAGCGCTGCCTGGTGTGACTATGACCCCTGCTCTTTTTACCATGTCCATAGCGAAGTCCTCTGATTTCTTGTAATGAGACGGGATCATTGCCCAGACGAACATTGTGGCTTCCGGCTTTTCTATCTTCCAACCCAATGCATTCAAACCGTCGCAAAGCACATTTCTTCGATGCTCATACGCCTTTCTCGTTGTCTCTACAACATGCTGATCCCCGGTAATTGCCGCAATCGCTGCTTGTTGTATCGGCACAAACATGCCATAGTCCATGTTGGATTTTAGAACTTTCAACCGTGACACAACCTCTTCATTCCCTACACAAAAACCGATTCTGGCACCAGCCAATCCGTATGTTTTGGACAAGGAATTAAATTCAACCCCTACCTCCCTCGCACCAGGGAACGATAAGAAGCTGCCGCCTCTTTTTCCGTCAAACACTAATTCGCTATAGGCATTGTCATGCAGCACGATAATATCGTATTTCCTTGCAAAAGCAATCAAATCCATATAGAAGCTATCCGATGCCATTGCGGTGGTAGGGTTATTCGGATAGGACACAATCATAAGCTTGGCCTGCTTGGCTACATTGTCGGGAATATCCTGCAAATCGATGACATAGCCGTTTTCTTTTTTTTGCGGCAGATAATGCAGCTTCGCGCCCGCAATCAAAGGTCCATCGGCAAACACAGGATAGCATGGGTCAGGCACTAGCACTACATCACCCTCATCCACAATGGACAATGAAATATGTGCAAGTCCTTCCTGTGAACCTAACAGCGAGCATATCTCCGTCTTGGGGTCCAGCTCAACCTCATATCTCTCTTTATACCAATAGCTCACCGCCTCAAGTAATTCATTTTGATCATTGATCGCATAAACATAATTTTTTTCATCGGCTGCGGCTGTGCATAAGGCTTCTATAATATGTTTTGCAGGTGGAATATTCGGCGTACCTACACTGAGGTCAATTACCGGCTCTTCATTTTCCAGTCTGATCCGTTTTATATCTAACAATTTAGTGAAGATGCCTTCACCAAATCGATCCATTCTTTTCGCAAACTGCATCTTTTTTGCTCCTTTTATCCTTTAAATCTAAGAATCCTTTTATATTGTATCAGAAATGCCCGTGTCTCTTCCTTCCCTTCTTGGCTAGATATTTACCGTAGGCACAGGGACACCAATCGCTGATAAAAGTTAATGCTTGTGCCAGGGTTCTATCAGATTTTAGAGTTTATATGTATTCCAGCATCATGCCTTGCAGTGTTTCTTTAGTCATATCAGCATATACGCTTAATTCGTCATAACGGGATAATCGAAAATAAAAGCTTGCCAGAAAATTTTTGACATTTGAAATGATCAAATACTCCTCATTCCATATTCTGCTCTTATCCCAACTAGTAAACCCCCTCAACCATGCCTCAATTTGATCCAGTGCGAAGGATTCATTTCTCAGAATAGTAACAGCAGCAGAGGTTAATCTCTCATCTTCCAAATTGAAGTACACTACATTTTTCCTGCAAATGATCGTTCTGATTGCTTCCAAAAGCTCAAATTTATCATTCGCTGATAAAAGAGTGCTACTTCCTAATTCATCGATCACATCAGCTATATGAGCCATTGAATGAGCCCATCCTTTATCCATCACGTAGCCTCTATAATCTTTTTCTTCATGAATATATTGAATGACTCTATCCTTCACTCTCACGATGTCTTGAGATCCTAAAAAGGGAGTCCGCTGATTTGCCAGAAGTAATAACGAAATCAGAAGAACCGAAAAAGAACGTGTAAATACAGAGTCCGTATCTGTCTCACCCATTCCAAAAAATAGATACTGCTCTGTAAAAAGAGCTTCGTACAATTTGTTCAATTGCCTTTCCGTGAGATCCTCATTCAGAATCCATTGTGAAAAAGTACAGTAGATGAGATCATCTCTTAACTCGCTATCAACAGAACCAATGTTAATCAGCATTTCATGAATGATTTGATCCCTCTCTTGCTCAGCAAGTATGTAGTTATTCTCTTTAATTTCCTTTAATCGTTGTTTAATATC
>RCUF01000442.1_pt1 | contig 12981 bp, 18 predicted proteins | sample 2166311 | NCBI WGS metagenome assembly RCUF01 (sample SAMN09932608, study PRJNA488358) | compost metagenome | feature: garden; material: soil; isolation source: compost soil in 4-hydroxybenzonitrile-enriched culture | place: Germany: Experimental Botanical Garden Goettingen | collected 2016-01-27
TTGTAGGGCTCCCCGAAGGCTTCTGCGGGGTAATCGGTGATCTGCATCTTGTAGAGGCGCATTAGCTGAGCTCCTTCATGGTTGTGGAAGTGTTTGAGTTGCTGGCCAGCCCATAGGTCCGGAGAAGCTCAACGAGCTCCGTCTCTGGTCTGCCCGGTCTGACCTTCGTGTGATAGTGGCGGCCGCCCTGCTCATCGATGAATGGGTCCAGGAAGAAGTACGGCTTGCCCTTCCACGACGGGTGCCGGTGTTGCTTGCCAGGAATCGGTTTGCCGTTCTTGTCCACCCGCTGTCCCCGCTGGTCGAGCAGCAGCTTTTTTGAATAGAGCAGCTCGGTCAGCTGGCGCTCCGGAACATCCGAGAAATAGTGCTTATGGAACTCGCGGACCGAGAAGCCCGTCCCGCCCTCGATCAGCTCCACCCGCGCCTCGGAAACCTGTGCGCGCTGCTCCGCCTCCTTGGCCCGAACGAGAGCGGCTGACCCAGCCGCGAGGATCGCTTCGATCGATGCCAGCGACGACAGATCGGCGAGCGCTGGTACTTTCGGTTGGGTTTCGGCGATGCGGGTTTGGATTGCGAAGTACGACTGCGCGGCCGCTACCTCCGGCTTGCGGGGGTCTCCGTTCATGGCGACCAGGTAGCAGGCGTACCTCGCGAGGTTGATATCCGCGGCTGGCCGTCCGCCCTCGGACTTTTTCGCGGCGTCGCGAAAAAGGTTATGTATCGGTTGGCCCTGGTTCTCGGCCGTGATCTTTGCGCGATGGATCGCTTCCTCGAAACGCTCCCACCGTACGTACCCGAGCAGCGGCATCAGGTCGCGGGCTGACCAGTACTCGTTACCCTGGTCATCGGTGCGCTTGATCTGGTCGAACGGCGCACGGGCTCCGTTTTGCTGTGCTGCGTAGGTGAAAAGGTCGGTCATGGTTCCTCCTTACAAGGCGGTTGGCTTGTTAATTTCTTGACAAGGTTTCACGGCCTATTGGCCAGAGTTCGGCAGCCTGACCGGCATGACGAGTTCTTCGGTGACGAGCTGGTCGAGTGGTACGGCGCCGTCGGTGATGCGGTGCGCTTTGCTCGGGTTGTAGGTTGAGATGCGGATCTTGTCCCCGCCGATGGCTTTGAGCGCTTCCTGGTAGAACTTCGGATTGAATCCGACGCGGAAGCTGGCAGCGCCTTCGGCCTGCATGCGGATCCGCGGCGACGTGGAGTCCGCTTCGCCGTTGGTTCCGGTGATCTGCAGGGCCGCCCCGTCCTCGGTGGCGGTGAGGATCAATGGCACGTTGCGTTCCAGGGTGGTACTGATGATGCGGGCAGCGCGGAGCATTTCGGCCGCTGACACGGTTACGTGGGAGACCCAGTTGTCGGCGAAAAGGGTATTGATCTTCGGGAATTCGCTATTGAGCGCCACGGTGTACGCCTTGAAGCCTTTGCCTTCGAAGGTCGCGCTTTCGAACGCCGTCCCTTCACTAGGCGCGGTCAGGGTTAGCTCCATGTCGCCGGGCTTGTCGAGCAGGATGCGGATCCTCTTCCAGGCGGCTAAGCGGATCAGGACGCTTCCGGTGAAGCTGATGCGGGTAGGAACCCATGATCTGGCAACCCGGTATCGGTCGGTAGCCAGGACAGTGATCCGGTCCTCAGTGAATTCGAGCTTGAACGAGTTGAGCACAGGAAGGGCGTCGTCGGTGCTGACCGTGTGGGCTATCTGGTCGATCAGGTCGCGGAATGCCCGGACATCCACCGTGGCCTTGTCTGAGGTATGCGCGGGGCCGATTTTCACAGTTCGCGGCCACGTCGTTATGATGTCCAGGAAGTCGTCCGCACTGGAGCTCGCCAGTGCCGAAGGCATCGACAGTTCGAAGCCGCCGGCCTCTAACTGCAGGCGATCAACTTGCGCCACGTTGTCCCAAGTCCATCTCAGAGTGGCGTCCAGATCCTTAGCGCCGCCGCGCACCAGCTCGCCCAGGGCGTCGATGATACTCGTCCCCATGACCAGACGCTGGTGAACCTTGCCTTGGCCTTGCTCCCCCGACTCGACGCTGAGCCCAGTCTCATAGTCGAAGGTCGAGACCTTGACCCAGCCGGATGCCTGGAACTCGAAAGCCGTCAGGCTTGCCATCGGGAACGAAGGCCGAGTGGCGGGGCGGACCTTCTTTAGCATGGCCAGCAGTTCGCGCGCCGGAATCGTCAGGCTTGCGGTCTTCTCGAACTGGCTGGTTGCGGTTGGTGCTGCTTCAAGCGTGGTGCTCATTTGCTGGCCTTCCTACTCTCTTGTCTTCTCTGGTTCGCTTCGACGCGTTGCTTGAGCTTGCGCCGGGTGCGCCGTTCTTCCTGGCTGAGCCCGCCGAAGGTGCCGTATTGCCGGCTGTTCGGATCGCTCTGCCCGTGCTCGAAGCAGATGCTGATGACCGGGCACCCCTCGCAGATCTTCTTGCCTGGCTTCGCGGCGAACGGCGCCGAGCTAATCGGATAGAACGGATCCCCGTTCTTGCGGAAGTCCCACGTCTTGGCCATGTCCGCGCACGCGGCCTGATCCATCCACGCATTCGGATCACTGGATACGTCCGGAGCCTGCTGGATCATCGATGGGATGCGCCTGTTCACCATTGCGGAGCCCATCGCATGCGTTCGCTGCCGAGCTGGCCCGTGGTGAAGAAGTCGCTGATGCTCTTGAACTCCTCCACCGTGCGTTGCGCCCACCAGAACAGCTCGTCGCGGTTCGGTGAGGTGCGCGATACCTGCGTGCCGTTGACCAGAACCGGCTTGCCCGGGATGAACCAGAGGGTTGCAACCCATAAGGTTTCGCCTTCGGCCATGCCTGGCACCGGCCTGATCGTGACTCGCGGGTAGTCCGTCCAGTGCTTCCACCCGGGCTGGATCTGCTCGTAACCACGGTTAAGATCCACCATCCGGATCGCTGGTGCCGTGCCGGCCGTCGAGGGGTGCGCTGCTTGGCATTTGAGCCTGGTGATCCGGTCTGCGGTCTCCTCGCTATTCATGAGCTGCGGCATCAGTTGCCACCTCCATCGCAGGTAGGGCACGGCATGGAAGCGTCGGCCGCGATCACCTGATGCTGGCCACATCCCGCGCAGACCACTTCGGCACCCACCGGCAGATCAACGTTCATGCCCTTGCTGAACTGCTCGTCCTGATCAGCAGCCCAACGCATCGCATCGACCTCGTCACGGTCTGGCACGTACCCGAAGTAGCGGATCAGCTGGTTGTACCAAGTGGCCATCGGCTTCCAACGAGAGGACTTCTCCCACGAATCCCGCTGGTACAAGTTGGTTTTCTGCGACATGTCTTCGGCAGCCGCGGCCTGCAACCACGCGTACAAGCGCACCTGCTGGCCCAGCGTCAGCTTGAAAATCAAGTCGTAGGCTTGCTCTTCCCAAATGGTGCAGCGTTTCCGGAAGGCCTCGTCCCAGGTGCGCTCCTCGTTCTCTGGTTCAGGCAAGGGCAAATTGATTACCTGGGCAATCAACTGCTTCCGCTCCTGCGTCAGAGTGTCCGCGGCGAGGACAACCTCAGTGAACAGCTCTCGATCCTCGCCATCACTGAGTGCCTTCTTGTCCTGGATCTTCGAGACCACGAACTGCTGGCGGGCACGCTTGGACGTTGGCAAGGTGCCGTTGAGCTTGCGGACCAGTTCCAGTTCGGCCTTGCGCTCAGGCGAAACCTGCTTGGCCTTAGTCTTGGTCTTGGACCACCAGTTGATCGTCTCCGGGGTGCTCACATCGAACTGGTGCCCGGCCTCGATGTGCTCCTCGACGGACAGCACCGCATCGGTCTTGGACCACTTACCGCTGTAGCGGTTCTCGGAATCGATCTCGACAGCACCCTGGCCGGTCAGCTCGACGCGCAGCACGTTGCGTTTGGCGTTCGCCTTCTTCTGCTCGATCAGTCTGGTGACATCCTGCTGGCGCTGCTTCCATCGGGAGTCTTCCAAGTCCTCCACGACACTTTCGAACAGTGAACCGTCGCCGGTCTCGGTCTCAACATCGAGGATGTCCGCGGCAGTGAGCAGGTCAATCGTTCCGCGTTCGTGCAGCTTCGCAACCTTCGGCTGGCTGGCCAGGCGAGCACGTGGCTTCACCTCCGCCTTGTCGATGTTGAAGTTCTTCGCGATCCACGCCTCGGTCTTGCCCTCCGTAAGCAGCCCCTGCAAGGCCTGCGACTGCCCCAAGTGGTCGAGCGGCAAGTGGTTGGTTCCCGTGGATAGCGCTTCGGTGAACAGAGCCATATCTGCGTTCGCTGGCGCCGGCACGACCTCGCATTTGAGCTCAGTCAGGCCGGCGCGCAGTGCGGCCGCGTGGCGGCGGTGGCCACCCTGGATCTTGTAGTCGCCCTCGCGCTCCGGGTGCGGGTAGACGGTGATGGAGTCCATTTGGCCGACGGACTTCAACTCGTGAGCGAGCTGGTCAATATCGCCCATGTCGGTGCGAGGGTTCTTAGGATCCGGATGGATCGCACTGGTCGGCAGCATCTTCAGCTGCCCTGGTTTTTGAGACACGAGTCCCCTCCAAGGATGTGAAAGTCAGAAAAAAGTTAGTGGCTTGCCGGCAGTAGCTCAGCGTCAGCGCGCATGATCCGATGTGCTCGAATTTCGGCGTTCACCCAATCGACCACCGCGAAGAACGCGGCGATCCCGGTGAACATCAGCAGCAGCGTGGACAACCCGTTCGGCTGGTAGTTCGCCACGAGGACCGAAGCAACCAGGACGGCCATCATGGGGATCCACAGGATCCACATGCGGCGCTGGGCCAACTGGTAGACCCTGTCGGCGGTCATCGCGCACCACCGTCGAACAGCGAAGTGGCTTCTACCGGTTTCGGGACGTGCAGGAAGCTTGTAACCTTCGCGTACTCGATCCCATTCACGAACAGCGCCCCGGCGCCATCGTCGCCTTCCTTGGCGATGGACGCAGTATCCACAAACACGCTGTTGCCCCGGTACTTATCGCGCCCCCAAGCGGTCACGGCTTTCTTGACCTGGCGGGCCCGGTCCGCTTTCGACGCGCTGTCCCAGAACGCTGTCAGCTTCGCCGAGTGGTTATGCTGCCCGCGGGGAATAATGAGCACGCGACCCTCTACCTTAGACATTCTCGCCACCTGCTTCTGAGTAAGATTTAGTCTGTGGAACTAACTTCATTACTGATCTCCGCCCTCTCGCTCCTCATTGCACTCAGCTCGGCCATCTGGGCTATCAGTGCCAGCAAGGGAGCCGATAAGCATGCCAAGAAAGCTGGCGAGAAGGCTGATACTGCGAATCAACTCAGTGCGGATGCCAACGTCATCGCCGAGGACAGCAAGCGCATCGCAATACAGTCCCGCGAAGTAGGCGAAGAAGCGTTGAAGATTGCGCGCCGAACCGAATCGCGTGAGAGCGATACGAGCAACATCCATTGGGAAAGCTACTGGCAAGAGCCAGGAGTTTATACCTTCACCAACAGGGGTGACGACGAAGCTCTCAATGTTCGAATTATTCTGACCATTGACGACGTAGAGATTCGTGAGGTGGTTGAATCTGTCCCCGGCGGCAGCAGCATTCAAATCGAATGCCCGCAGGCCCGAGCCACCTATCTTGGCGAAGTACGAGCTTTCGAGGAAGAAAAACGTGCTTACGCGCTGCGGCAACGTCGAAGCCCCTACGGACTCGCAGGATTGGAGCCCATGTCGATTCAATACGGATACCACTGGTTCAGAGAACGGATTGATTGGGAAACCGGAACTGGCAAGCCTGGCCACCACGATGTCGAAGACCGCATGAGCCTCGGAGAATTCGACTGATCCAGAATTCTGGCTGCTCATGCTGCTACCTCCTGGGCATTTGACTCTGCGCGCCAGCTTGCATAGACGCCAGCAGCTTCGCGCAGGCACTGTTCCCGCGATGGCCGAACCTCGATCTGTGAGCTATCGGCAGTGTTCGATACACTGGACATTGAAATCACTCCTTACTTACCGTTTTGGATTTTTGGTTTCGTCGCCCTCAGCAGTTGCACCTGCTGGGGGCTATTTCCTTGCCTGCTCCTACTCATGCCGTCGTCTTTTGGGAAACATCGTGTTCCGCAAAATCTGACACGTGAGTCAAAAAAAGATCTTCGACTCCAACGCCCAGGAACTTTGCAATGCGCAAAGCTGGTTCAGGCTCCAAAGTCTTTACTTCACCGTTCACCAAGCGATTCATGTAGCTATGGGACTTCCATCCCGCCGCTTTCGCTAGTCCTCGATTGGAGACTTCTTGGACGATCATGAGCCGCTGGAGCATCTTTCTGTCCCGGAGTTCCATCCAGAGACCTCCTGCTACTCGGGGATGTTTGACAATGTTCACTGTACCGCCTCCTGTTACGTCGTGTCCAGTAAAACGATACTTGAGAATTGCCCTAGTGTCCACCCCCGATTCGCATTTCCTCCCGGTATCCGCGCGGACTCGGGCATCCCAGTCGTAAAAATGGTAAATTTCTAGTGTCCAGTGTGGCGTTACAGGCAGTGTCCGCCCTGCTTGATTTGCCCTTTGCATCTAGCCCAAGGTTGTTCCGTGAACGAAATCCACCCACTTGGTGAGCTGATCCAAGAAGTCATGGACCGCAACGAGTGGTCGCTTCGAGGCTTGTCCTCGCGGGCCGACCAATTGGGATTCAAAATGAGCCACTCCAATTTTGGCCGCCTCAAGGATGAGCCGATTACGAGCATGAAGGGCGAGACGATCAAGATGCTCGCCAAAGTACTCAAGGTTTCCGAAGCCCGAGTCGCTACCGCGACCTTGGACTCCATGGGCATCGCCAACGATGGCAGCCAGGAGCGCCTAGCTTTGGCGGATTTCGTTCGCACTTCAAGTGAAGTGAGTGCACGCGACCAGCGGATTCTCCTATCCGTCATTGGCGCAATGCGCGACGACGAAAGCGGCATCAATGGACAATCAGAACGCGACAATCCCAACCCTGCAGGCTCGCATCTGCGAGCGGTGGCGCGCACGAGTGACCCTAGCCCTGGACAGAAGACCGAGCCGGGCTACGGCATCACAGAACTCCACGGCGACGAAGCCAGGAGTATCCCAGTACCCCCACGGGAGCGACTTGCAGCGCACCCGAAGGTGAAGACCAAGCATGAACAGCTCGACGAAGAAACCAGCGAGCACAACGATTCAGATATGGACAAGAGCTAGATGACTGAATCTGACTTCGCTGGTCGCGACAACGCGTACCGTCAGCTGAAGACGACCCTTGATGATATTTCGAGCTCCTTCAAGAAATGGGCAAAGGGATTCGACACCAACAGCGCAGAATCTAGAATGTCTTCAGCAATTTCGGCTGCCGTGGATCAGTACTCCAATTCCGCGGCCCAGACGATCCTCGGAAACTTGACTAAGATTCCGATGGATCAACTTGTTTCAATTGAGCGTTACATTAGCCAGTCTTTTCGCGATCTAAATCTGGTCTCGGTCCGAAATCTACACGACTTGGAAGCGGTTCTTCAGTGGGTTGACATGGCTTACGTCATGGAATTGGACCCGATCCAATTCGACCCAAGCCTCCTAAATGACCCCTCAACCGCCCAGCAAACTAATAAGATTCGTCGTACCCAAATTGATCTCCAATACCTCTTTGAAAAGGAAAAACAGCAAGAACACCTTGACCGCTCCATCTCCGAGGCCTTGTCCAAACTGGATTCTATATCTATGGACCCGGCTCAGCTGTCTGCGGTTCAAAATCAGCTCATTGCGCAGAACAGGGAGTTTCTAACGTGGCAATCGAACGCCGACAAGTTAGCTCAGGAGCTCGCTTCAACAAAGGAAGAACTACGCGTCACTAAGGAATCAATTGCAGATCTCGAATTAAAATCTTTACGAGCATCTGATAACTTCGAGGCCGCGCAAACCAGATACGACATTGTCTCCGAAGAAACCTCCGCCAACCAGCTTGTAGAACATTTTAAAAATTTCGAAGGTAAACACAACACTTCCAGACTGATTTTCTTTGTTTCTGGATTGGCTATCCTGTTACTCGTAACAACTTTCTCAGTTATTTTTGCATTTCAAGCCATCAGCACAGCCATTACCCCAACGGGAGCTTCATGGAGATTTGCTATTGCGGCTGGCGGCGGCGCGATAGGCACCTACCTGTTAAGGCTGGCCACTTATCATCGGCGCCTATCCGTCTGGGCTGACACAATGCAAGTCCAACTACAGACGTTCGCCGCCTACACAGAGCAAATCGGTGACGAAGGATCCAAGAACCAACTACGCGCGGAGTTCGCGAAGCGAGTTTTCGGCGATGAGCCTGGGCGTCCATCATCAAGTTCCGATTCATCTGGCGATAGCATCAGTGCTTCGGATCTATCAACAATTATCGCCAACCTTGCGAAAGTGCAGCCCAAGTAAATCTTTCGCTGAAATATGACACGGAATATCACTACCCAAATTGGCAAACTACATGATTCGAACATATGTTCTAATTATGCAGAATGTATGGGGCATGCTTCGCTCACTAGCGCACGTCATGATTATTTGGAATCGTCCGTACCCGGACATAGTTGCGGCCACGGATGGTCGGCGGATTTGGATTGACCCGAAGCTCACGGCCATTGAACGGCGGTGCTTCCTGGCTCATGAAGCAATTCATATCCAACATGGTCACGACGGTTGCCAGACACCGGCCATCGAGCGGCAGGTCTGCCTGGAAGTAGCACGCTTCCTTGTCAGCTTCGAGAGCCTGCAGGAAGTTGCAGGATGGTCCCGTTGCCCGGCCGAGATGGCCGAGGATCTGGACGTGACCGAGCAGGTACTCCTGGACCGGTTGGCCACGCTGGACGGCGACCAGATCCAGACGCTCTGGCCGCCCTTCGATCACATCGCCTGAATCCCCAAGGCTTATCAACAACCAGCAATAACCTTTCTCCCGCGCACCATCGCAGGCACACAATCGAATAAATATCTGATATCCACAGGAGTCATTGTGAACAACTCGAATACCACTCCGGAAGAAACCACCAAGACTGAGCTGCCACCGGGTGCCTTCGGTTGTAGCCCAAGAGAGTCCACCGAAGAAGACGACAACCTGCTCCGGCTTCTGATCGGACGACTCGACGAACTCACCAGGCCGCGGCCAGGAGGCAAACTCAAATGAGCAAGACACATCGGCCGAGGGCAATCCTCTACCTGCGCCAATCGGTGGCCAAGGAGGAATCCATCAGCCTTGAGCTGCAAGAGGACGCAGGGCGCCGTTACGCCGCGCAGGCAGGCTATGACGTTGTCGCAGTCGAGGCCGATCACGGTATCAGCGGGCGAACCTGGAAGCGTCCGGCCGTGCTGCGCGTCATGAAGATGATCGAAAACCAGCAAGCCGACGTCATCATCCTTTGGAAGTGGTCACGCCTCTCACGTTCCCGCCTGGACTGGGCCGTGGCCATCGATAAGGTTGAAGCCGCCGGCGGACGCATCGAATCAGCGACCGAGCAAGTCGACGTGAGCACGTCCACCGGACGCTTCGCCCGCGGCATGCTCGCAGAATTCGCAGCCTTCGAATCCGAGCGTATCGGCGACACCTGGAAAGAAGCCCACCGGCGCCGCATTGAGCAGGGCCTGCCAGCCACCGGAAAGAAACGCTTCGGCTACCAGTACGACAGGGCCAAAGGATTCACCCCGCACCCCGTCGAAGGCCCAATCCTCCAGGAGTGCTACCGCAAGTACGTCACCGGCGCCTCCTTCTACGAGATCACCGACTACCTCAACTCCGGACCCGCAAAGCCAGGGGAAGGCTACACCGGGCCGAAGCCCGGCATCTGGTCAGCAAACACCGTACGCCGCGTCATGGACAACCCCTTCGCCTCAGGCCGCTTCATCTCCAAAGGAGAAGTCCGCCAAGGGATCCACGAACCCTTGATCAGCGAAGAAACATGGGAACAATTCCAAGTGCGCCGCAAGAGCCGCAGGATCACCCGATCCAGCACCAAAGGCAAATACCCGTACACCGGCCTGATCTTCTGCGAGCTCTGCGGCCACGGAATGTACGCCGGCCTCTTTGGCTCAGACCACACCCTCAAATACCGCTGTAGCGGGGCCGCCCAATGGAAACTCCACCCCGGCGGCTACGTCATGAACAGCACCATCGAAGCCACCCTACTCCCCTGGCTAGCCACCCTGGCTGACGAAATCAACGAGGCCACCCAGGACCACAAAGTACCTAAGCCCCACGACCCCACACCCGGACTCCGGCGAGCGCTGATTAAGGTGGAGTCCAGGTTGGAGGCGCTGACGGAGAAGCTGGTGGATGGGACTGTGCCGCAGGAGATTTATGAGCGGATGCGTGATCAGTGGGTTGGTGAGAAGAAGTCTCTGGAGGATCAGCTGATGGCGGCGCGCGTCGAGTCCCGGGTTGAGCCCGTGAAGTTGCCGCCTGATTTGATGGAGCAGTGGGGTGAGATGCCGGCTGAGGTGAAGCGGGAGCTGCTAGCCAGGGTGGTGGCGAGGATAGTGGTGAAGCCTGGACGGCCGCGAGCTGAGGTGCGAATTTTCGCCCGTTGGGAGAAAGTTGCCTTGTCAGATGGTAGGAGCAATTAGAGCTTAGTCATGAGTATGACTTGGCACCAATTGCTACTGGGAGCTCAATTTTGTCGTTGATCCGTCATAGTCGTGGCCCCAACTTGGCGTGCATTGTCTATGAATCTCGTAACCCCCGGCGACAGCCGAACATATCTCATATCGGAGGGGTGCATTATCCCGCGGTCATCTCTCGTTCTATAACGACCCAGCCCGCCGAAGTATCCGTTAGGATGCTCCATATTACAAGCCATTCTGGAATCGTCCCTTGCGATATGGGATAACTTTAACCAGAAACAGCAATAAGTGGCATATTAGTTTAAATCAATGGGGTTCTGGTGCAAAAAATCTCGTTCCGGTGGCGTCGCTGCATCCGCGGAGCCACTATGATCTGGTCAGCACTTTTTATTCATCCGACTAGTCGCATTATTGCTGGATTTGCGGTCACCCTGGTGCTAGTCCTCGGTGGACTACGTGAGAATAACTCCGACTTTGGCTCCGGCTGGCTTCCTGGATGGTATCCAGACGCATACGTAGCGCTTGCAGCGGGTCTTTCCGCTCAGCCAATTCTCGCTGGCATCAGCGATGCTGTGACAAAAAGAAGGATCTCTCGTGCCATCCGTGATGGGCTTGACGAAGGTCTCGGAAAACTAGTCGAAAGAATTCGTGACGTTGCCCGAATCACTACCGGCACAGGTTGGACCAACCATGAGGCCCGTGCGTTTGAGAGACACGCTGTTGAAGCACTGCAGCACCTTTTTACCATGGCCGGCCTTCCCGACCCCAGGGTCTGTTTTTACGTCATTTCAACTACGGATGATACCGACGCCGATTCAACTGGTAACCCAGTAGTGCAACAGTTAACTTACGTTCATCATTATCCCAAGCAACGGCCTACTGCGATGTTCATCAGAGGCGAAGTTGAGTCAGAAGGGATGTTCGAAGCACTGGACACGGGTCAACCATCGCGCGTGAAGAACAGGCCGGACTACAACCCTGAATTGCACAACTGGCGTTCTGCACTTCGTGTACCAGTACAGCATGAGCAGACACGCTGGGGGATCCTGACACTCGATTCTCCACAAAAGTCGGCAACCAGCAGCGGTTACGCCGATATTCTAGAATTTGGCGCGGCCCTAATTGGACTCGCCCGACTCTGTGAAGAGTCTAAAGCGCCCTCAGAGGAACAGATTAATGATGTTTTTGGTAACCTCGGCACCTAAATTATGTATTTTCCAAGAATCTTTCAGTACACTCAATTTGATACATGGGAGGTGAGAAGGAATGTCTGCAACAAAAACAGTTCATGATCTCGCAGCATATCTCGTCTCAACTTTGGGCCCAACCGAGACTCTGAAACTCCAAAAACTCTTGTACTACTGCAATGCATGGAGCCTCGCATTGCGAAACAGGCCTGTGTTCACGGACCATATCGAAGCTTGGAAACATGGCCCTGTAGTTTCGTCGATTTACCCATACCACCGTCGCGATGCGTCAGTAAGTGAATGGAAGTGGGGCAACCCCGAGGGACTTGCGCCCGAGGATAAAGAAATGGCTGATGCCATCCTCAAACTTTATGGTGCGCGTTCTGGATGGTCGCTCCGCAATCTTACCCATGATGAAGCTCCATGGAAGGACGCCTGGTATAACTGCGGCGAGGGAGAACGCTTCGGAGAAGTAATTTCCCACGAGGCAATGGCCAGTTTCTACAGCAAGAAGGTCCAGGGCAATCATGCTTAGTCGTAAAACTAAATAGAAAACCGCCCTACCCATGAGGGTAGGGCGGTTTTCTGTGCGGGACTAGATGATATGGCTATCGCAGTTTCGCTCGTACTTCCGGATCACCAAACTGACGGCATCCCTGACCGTCGCTCTCATAATAGCTGAATCCAGACAACTAAAATTCAAGTCACAAGCTGGCGGGGGTCCCGGTGCCTACTACAACACCGGAACCACCGATAGGGGTTCCCAGATGCAGTTGCTGCCAACAAACGGTAAGCAAGAAGGCAAGCAAACGGTGCAACCGATAACAGCGAACCCTTCCCGGTGCATTGGGTCAGGCCGCATATCAATTACCCTAGCGTTGAGCTTGGGATAGGCAAAGAGACTAGTCGGATTCATTGGGAATCCACAACAGATTCTAATCCCGACACGTGCTGGAGAGTGAGTCTTTGTTGCTCGAGATATTCCACCCGCGGGCTGTATTTTAAACTGATCCAGCCCTCGCTGATTTGATCATCAACGAGGGCTGGTTGCGAGTTTTGCGCTGGGCGAAGGATCCCCATTCATCGCCCCAAGGACTTCCGATTCCCCAAAAAACGTTCGTCCGGCGTGAAACCTATGCACAGGATACTTCGTTAAGCCCATAACGCCTAGAGAATTTTTAAAACCGAGAAAAGTTTTTATTTTATCCCCGCCCACTTCACCTTTCACTCTCCTGCAACTACA
>RCUF01000443.1_pt1 | contig 12925 bp, 10 predicted proteins | sample 2166311 | NCBI WGS metagenome assembly RCUF01 (sample SAMN09932608, study PRJNA488358) | compost metagenome | feature: garden; material: soil; isolation source: compost soil in 4-hydroxybenzonitrile-enriched culture | place: Germany: Experimental Botanical Garden Goettingen | collected 2016-01-27
TGATTTCTTCACGAATTCCGTTTCCGTTATAGATGGTGCTAAAACCTTTGCTTTTAGTTTTGCACCTTTCATTTCTAGTTCTTTTGCAAGGCCTTCTGTGAAGGCACTAACGTAATATTTAGATGCAGAATAAGCAACACTCCCAAAAGCAATGGCATATCCGAGTGCGGATGAGACGTTAATTAACTGAGTTCCTTCTACATCAGCATAATCTCGTACATATAGTGTAGAAAGGATCGTCAAGGTTTCAATGTTAACACGTAGCATAGTTTCAACTTTATCTAAATTCTGTTCTGCTACAAAAGAAGCTTCACCGAGCCCCGCATTGTTAATCCAGGTCTCAATTTGGTATTCCTTTAAATTGTTATATAGTGTGTAGGCCTGATCTGTAACAGACAGGTCACTTGTACGAACAATAACATTTATAGTAGGATCCATATCGAGAATTGCTGATTTGAGTTCTTCTAATTTATCCAATCTTCTAGCTACCAAGATTAAGTTTTTGCCACGTGCAGCAAACGCCAATGCCGTTTCATATCCAATCCCTGAACTTGCTCCTGTAATAACTGTATACTTCATAATATTCTCTCCTTCATAACATGCAGATTAGTGTAAATGAGTTTTAAAGATGATTTTAGAACGATCATTCTTATTAGGGTAAAAAACAGTTAGATCTAACTTGCTATTAGCATATCAATTTTAGAACGAACAGTAAAGAATTTTTTCATGACTAAAATTTTAATTTTGGAGCGGTATTCCTTGACTTGTTTGAGGCATAAGATACAAGTTCTTTCTTTCATTAGAGGGACAAGAAAAAACTTGTATCACGGAAACAAACAGTCCTCTATTTAGGTGACTCCTTTTGCCTGTCATGCTGTAATTCCACTTTTAATCTAAAGCGGTCAGTGTCATATCAATAATATTCTTTAATTTTTGCTGATCCGTTGTTGTCTTAACCAACGTACGTAGCCCTAACCACGCATTCATTAAATAATGAGAAATAACTACAGGATCCAAGTCAGCCTTGAACTCACCCGATTGTTGACCCTTCAGAACAAGGTTAGTCAAGAGTTCCTCAGTTCGCGAATAACTCTCATCAACTAAAGATGCAACTTCAGGATCCAACACGCCGAGTTCCACGCCTGAATTCACGAGAAAACACCCTAGAGGTTCTCCTTCATTTCTTACTGTCGCCTCAAACAACTCCCGAATTAATTCTTTGATCGGTTTTTGTTTTTCAATCAGAAACCTCATTTTGCTGGTCTGCTTCGTTTCATATCGTTCGAGAGCTTTCATAAATAAGGCATGCTTATCCCCAAAGGTATCATAGATACTTCTTCGGTGAATGCCCATAAACTCAACCAAATCTTGCATTGAAGTTTTCTCATATCCTTGTGCCCAAAACAGGTGTATTGCTTTATCTAATACTTCATTAACTTCAAATTCTTTTGATCTTGCCATCGTCATCACCTCGAATAATCATTATACAATTTAGTGAAGGATCGGCAAACTAGATTTAAAATAAGTGAATACATTACAGGTATGAGGTCTGTCTTATATATTTAACCCAGGATTCTTCGTTTGTCTGCTTGTAACCAATCAGGCGTCCATCCTTTTTCCAGGGCATCCAGGGTTACTCCTGGCGGAACGATAGCATCTATCGCATCCAGGATATCAGTGCTTAATCGGATGTCGCTGCCTTTTAACGTTTCACGAAGTTGCTCAATTGTTCTTGCCCCCACTATAGCAGAAGTAACTGACGAATGAGCTTGTGTAAATGCCATGGCAAGATGTGGCAAAGTTAATCCTGCTTCATTTGCAAGGGTTTGGAGCTTAGCAACGGCTTCGAACTTGATGCGATTTTCTTCTCGATTCGGATCTACAACAGTTGAAAGTTTCCCTAGAGAACTTGCTGCTCTTGAATCTGGGGCAACAGCTTCTCCCGAGCGGTATTTTCCCGTTAGTAGACCACCCGAAAGTGGGCTCCAAACCATTACGCCCATTCCGTATTTTGCGGTTGCAGCAAGCAAATCGAATTCGATGCTTCGATTCAATATGGAATACGGGGCTTGCTCGGATACAAAGCGTGCGGTATTTTTGCGTTCGCTAGTCCATTGTGCTTCGGTCACTTGCCATGCCTGAAAATTGGATGTACCAATATAGCGAATCTTTCCTTCACGAACCAGGTCCGTAAGTGCGTCAAGACTCTCTTCAATGTCAGTATGGAGATCTGGCTGATGTAGTTGGTACAAATCGATAAAGTCCGTTTGCAACCTTCTCAAGCTTCCCTCTACTGCACGCTTAATCCAATATTTCGAGTTACCGGATTGATTAAGCCCAGTGCCCATGGGCATTCCGCCTTTCGTGGCCAGAATAACATCCTGTCTGCGTCCTTTTAGGATGTGACCCAGAATTTCTTCGGATTGACCACTTGAATAGACATCCGCTGTATCGATCAGATTAATGCCTCCAGCCAAAGCCTCATCTAACATGACTGCAGCTTCTTTCTCCGTATTGTTGCCCCAAAAACCAAAAGTACCTGTACCTAATACAAAACTGCTTATTTTAAGGCCTGTATTTCCTAATACACGATATTCCATGTTCAATCCATCCCTTCTCCATCTGCTATAATTAGAATGGTCGTTCTAATATTCGCAGAAGAGTCCACGGCAAGATCTCACACCACTCCTCATAACTCTTGGCTTCTTATCCGTGTATTCCTCCTACGCCAACAATATAACATATTTAGAATGATCGGTAAAGAATGATTTTATGCCCGAAATTAAGATCCTTCCTGAAAATGAACTAAGAAGACTCCAATGCCGCAGTCAAAACGGAGCTGAAGTCTTCTTTTCAATAGAAATGAACATTCAAAGCGGGATGTAAAATTTACATTAGTTTACGCATCTAACGTATACAAGGGCAGGTTTTCCGGTAAAGCCGCCGGGCGCAGACATGTGCTCTGCATCTTATAAAAGGTCTGCTGATCGGAAGAATCATGGAACGCCCACATCGCTTCCAGCACATGATAGGCCAATTCACCACTGGCGCGGTGAGGCCGTCCGCTGCGGATAGCGTAGGCCATATCGGCAACACCGATGCCCCGCGTATTCTCCTGGTAGCCCGGCAGCAGCGGTACCTCTGTCCATTCTTGCTCGCCCAGCAGTCTGTAGCGAACTGGCCCACCGAACGTGTTCGGGTCAGGCACTTGTAGCGTGCCCTGAGTGCCGTATACCTCGATCGGTGGCAGAGTGCTTCCACCAAAGATGTCAAAGCTGGTAATGAGCGTACCGACAGCCCCCTGCTTGAAACGCAGCAATCCGGCCACATGGGTCGGTATATCGACCGGGATGGTCTGGCCTCTCTTTTTCTCGCTCGTAATCGTTCGCTGATCCATCGCCTTGCTTGTCATGCCCGAAATGGAAGCAATCGGACCCAGCAATTGCACCAGAGCCGTCAAATAATAAGGGCCCATATCAAACATTGGACCGCCGCCGACTGTATAATAAAATTCAGGATCAGGATGCCAATGTTCATGTCCACGGCTCATCATGAAAGCCGTAGCGGCTACCGGACTCCCAATGACTCCGTCTTCAATCAGCTTCAATGATGTCTGTATACCGGAACCGAAGAAGGTCTCTGGTGCGCAGCCGACAAGCAGCCCCTTTTGATGAGCAAGATCCAAGACAGCCTGCCCCTGCTCACGGGTGACGGCAAGTGGCTTCTCCACATAGACATGCTTGCCTGCCTCAAGAGCTCTGAGACATACGTCGGCGTGAACGCCCGGAATGGTCAAATTAATGATGAGTTCGATCTCCGGATCAGCCAAAATCTCATCTACCGAATATACATACGGAACGTTGAACGCTACCGCCTGCTCCTCTGCCCGACCTTGGTCCAGATCCGCTACTGCGTACAGCTCCAGAATGTCGAAACGATGGCAATTTTCCATGTAAATTCCGCTAATTTTACCACACCCGATAATGCCTACTTTCATTTTGTTCATGCCTAGACTCCCTTCTTCTTCAGAAAAAATGGATAATGGCATTCTTTTGTTACATCGGATACCATCCTGTCGCTGAACGGGGCTTATAAAAAATCCCATCGGGACATCATTGCATAAGAATACATACCTAACGGTCTTAGCGTCCGCCTTTTCTGTTGCCCTTCTGCATTCAGTACTTTCCGAGGATGAGGATACAGGCTGTAAAAATCTTTGTCAGATGCGCTAACGCTTCATCTATTCGTGTCCACGCTAACGCTGTTGGTTGTCTGTCATGCCTGTATAAGCCTCTGCCAGAGAGCTGCCCCGGGTGGCCACCGCCTGTTTGCCTGCTGCTGCCCACAGAAACCCGCTGCGCATCATCTCGGTCACTTGAGGCATATCTATGATATCTGCGTGATGGCCCAGCGAATTGTAGAAGACGCGGCCGTTCCCCCAGCGCTTCGTCCATACAACGGGCATATCCACTGGCCCATTGGCTGAATGGGGGCCTGGTACGATCGGAAAGCGTGTGGTTGCCAACACTTCAACTGCCGGGTCTACGTGGAGGTAATACTGCTCGCTTTTGACCTGAAAATCCTCAATATGGTCTAGAAGTGGGCTGGAGCCGCGCTTCATGTTCACCATGTACTCTACGCCGTCATTGCCGGGATGCGCAACCCATTGCCCGCCTGTCATAAACTGCCAGTCCACGTTGTTCCGGAAGGCATCACACATGCCGCCATGGCAGCCTGTGAGACCTACGCCGCTTTGAACCGCAGCTGAGACATTATTGACCAGTTCCTGCTCAATCTGTCCCATGGTCCACATTGGAACGATCAGGTCCAAGTCAAGCAGTTTCTCAGCATCCTGGTAGGCTTCCAGGGTATTAGACACTTCCACCTCGAACTGCTCTTCCTTCAAAATGCGTTCAAAAATGGCCGCCACCTGCTCCGGCTCATGTCCGTTCCATCCACCCCATACAATCAGTGCCTTGCGCATCTGTAATCCACTCACCTTTCGGAATGTATTGTTATACTACATTTCTTCAATGGATACCCAGCGGCGTTCCTCTATGGATCGTTCTACCGCTTCAAGCACAGCCTGACAAGCAACACCGTCGTGGAAATTCGGCGACGGTTGCCGTCCTTCAGAGATGGCACTCAACATCTCAAGCATCTCATGGGTGAAGGTATGTTCGAATCCAATCGTATGTCCTGCAGGCCACCAGGCTTCGGAGTACTTGTGTGCCGGATCGGTGGCGAGTACGCGGCGAAAGCCCTGAACGTCCTCCTCATCCTGTGTGAAATACACTTCCAGTTCGTTCATTCGTTCAAAGTCAAACCGCACACTGCCTAGGCTACCGTTGATCTCGAATGAATTTGTGCTCCGATGTCCGGCAGCAAAACGTGTGGCTTCGAAGCTGCCCAACGCTCCTCCGGCGAAGCGTGCCAGGAACAACGTGGCATCATCGACTTTCACTTCTCCCATCGGAGCATTTGCTTCAGTGCTCCTTTTGGAGCTCAACCCGCTCATCTCCAAAGCCAACGGGCGCTGTTTGATGAATGTCTCGCTCATGCCGATCACTTCATGGAACTCGCCGACCAAGAAGCGAGCGAGATCAATCAGATGGGCGCCAAGATCACCATGAGAGCCAGAACCGGCCACTTCTTTTTGCAGCCGCCATACCAGGGGGAAGGACGGGTCCATGATCCAGTCTTGAAGGAAGAAGGCACGGAAATGATAAATTTTGCCTAGGCGTCCGCTCTCGACTAGCTGCTTAGCCAGCTGGACAGCCGGAGAAAAACGGTAGTTGAAGCCTACCATATGTCTGACCCCTGCTTCCTCTGCTACCTGCAGCATGTCACGTGAATCCGCCAGCGAGAGCGCAAGTGGCTTCTCACAGAATAGATGCTTGCCATGAAGGGCTGCCTCAACGACAATTTCCTTATGGGCATTACTCGGGGCGTTAATGTCAATGAGGTCAATATCGTTACGTTTCACTAGATCACGCCAATCCGTAACACTTTCGGTCCAGCCGTACTGGCGGGCAGCTGCCTGAACCCCCTGCTCGTTGCGTCCACAGATAACGGACATCTCTGGCTGCAGCGGGGCATCTGGGAAGAACATGGGTAAACTACGGTAAGCGTTGCTGTGAGCCTTGCCCATAAATTTGTAGCCAACCATTCCGATACGAAGACGATTAGACATGTCGTGATCCTCCTTATGGGTCTGAGTTTCAACGAATTTTTGACGAATGGTGTTATGGACGAATGGATGACGCCCTGATAATCAGCTCTGTGGAAAGGAGTTCTCTTATCGAGTCGCGCCCGGTTAGTTCCAGGGCTGGAATAAGATTCAGAGAATCGGGTATAAGCTTCGAGGCTGCAAGCTCCCCCATCTCATAAAAAGGTACGCGGACACTGCTTAGCGGCGGAACAGCCATCTCAGCCGCATCCGAATCGTCATAGCCTACAAACGCCGGAAACCGGTCTGCTGCCAGTCCGCGCTCACGGAGACCCTGCATTACCCCGAGGGCCATCCGGTCGTTCGCCGCAAATACAGCATCAATATCATTCAATTTGTCTGCGATTGTAGCTGAGGCTTCGAGCCCGCTTCGACGGCTGTAATTACCTTCCAGAAGCAGATCGTGGTCATATTCAATACCGGCCTCCTGAAGCGCGGTACGGTAACCCTTCATTCGCTCAGTACTATTGGAATAGATATCCGGGCCGTTGAGAAAGGCAATCCGCTTGTATCCCTGCTCGATGAGGTGACTTACAGCCGCCCGGCTGCCTTCTACATGGTCTGCATCCACTTCACAGAACGATTGCCCTTCAAAATGGTGATTCATGACGCAGAACGGACGTCCTTCTTCCTGAAGTCTCTTTAGAGCTTCCTCCTCATCGTGGTCATCCCTGGCTCCAAGGATGATACAGGTATCGATCCTTTGCTGGCGGAAAAGACTACTGTAATCAATCCGTTCCCCCGGCTTTCGGAACAATAGAAGCAGATCGAGCCCGCTGTCTCTGGCCTTGTTTCCGATACCGCTCAGCATCTCAGAGAAAAAATAGGCTGAGAACAGGTGCGCCTTCGGGACATAAGGCATAACTACACCAAGATGGCCACTCTTACTTCGGGCAAAGTTACGAGCCAGCGCACTGGGTACATATCCAAGCTGATTAGCTGCGTCCAGAACCCTTCTCCGCGTATCCTCTTTGATAGGACCTACTGCATTCAAGACCCGAGATACCGTCGCTTCAGACACGCCGGAAAGTTCTGCTACTTCCTTGCGCGAAACGATATTACCCACCTCCAAATCATTTTATGTACGCGCGTACATTTTCTCATGCAGCCATACCTCTGTCAATCCCCAAAAAGCGTACCCCATGGATGGATAAGCTCTTTTCGTTACTCAAAGGAAAGGGTCTCGATTCCTTAAGGCTTAAGCATACTAATCATTCCTACTCCAATCATAAGTACTGTAATTCCCGCAAGTATGCCTATCCATTCCTTTGGACTCTTCTTTTCCTTAAATATTAAAATGCTGCCAACACAAGCAATCGCAATGCTCGCTTGAGAGATCGGAAAACTAGCCGCCATGCCGATCAGCCCGTTGGAAATAAATAATGCTAGATTCGCGATGCTCCAAACCAATCCTGTAGGTAAATTGCGAACCACCAGAGAGAATCTTAGCCGCTTTTTGCCCTTCAGATTCATGACCATGGCTGAGCATAGCATACCGAGCGATTGCGGCAGAATGACGGATAGCCCCGATATATGAAAGTACTGATTAATAACGACATAACTACTTAACGCTAACCCCGAGCAAACCAACATTATGATAATGGGTACCGGCAAAGGCTTGGACAACCCAGCAGACTTGCCCTGATAGCTGGTTAACAGAACCCCTGCCAATATACACAGAAGAGAACCAACGCCTATCCCATATTGGTACCCTGTTATCCATTCACCCAAAATAAGTGCGGCAAATAGCGTCGTACCTATTAACTGCAGACCACAAATCACAGGAATGGCGATCGATACGCTTACTTTTTGAAAAGCTTGAAACTGAAGCAATTGTCCAGCGGCCCAGAAAATACCAGATATAAAACTTACCACAAAATGATTCGGTGCTAATGAGGTAGGGTGAATGATATACAAGCACAGGGCAAACAGCACAGCACCAATCACAGTACCTGTCAGCTGTTCTCGGGGACTGGCTTTTGTTATATGTGCCAATATCGGCATAACTCCCCAGCCAACGGCTGGAATAAAAGCAATAATGAAATCCACGTGCGGAATTCTCCTCCCGTAAAAAGTACTCTTCCTACAATTGTTGAATATGCCATGCAGGAAAAAATCTACAGTTTTACGATAGCAAAAAAAAACGCTTCTAAATACAAATATTTTTATAGATTAATATAGCAAAATCAAAGAAATTGTTTTCTATACGCACTGGGAGATATACTCATTACATTTCTAAAAGCTCGCGAAAAGGTCAATTGATCGGTATAGCCGACCGAATTTGATATGACCTGAATCGAATAGTCTGTATGTTGCAGCAGTTCGCACGCTTTTTTAATCCTAAGGTCTATCAGATATTGTTTAGGCGTTTCACCAGTCTCAAGTTTGAAAACGGAGGTCAGATAATTCTGATGTAGACCGAGGTACTCCGCTACTTCACTAATCTGGATGCCGCTGATGTAGTTTTTCTCAATAAAGTTTATCGCTTGAACCGAATAAGGAAGCTGCTCCTTTACCGACATCGTTTCTCCCAAGTCGTGCACAAGTTTGGCGAGAATATGGAATAAATACCCCTGTATAGCCAACGATGAAGAAAGTGTGTTATCTCCGATCCGCAACATCTCAAGAATCGTGGAATGAAAGAACGTAATATCTTCAATATCGATTACATAAGGGTTCTGGCTTGGAAGTGATATGTTCTGCAGGTAGATGTCGGATTTAATGCCCATAAAGCCGACCCAACAGTACTCCCAAGGCTCGGCTTCATCCGCCTGGTAATAAGCTACCCTATTGGCCGGAATTAAAAAAGCCTGTCCTTCTCCTATATCGTAATTTTTGTTGTCAATCACCAACTTACCTCGTCCTTTTAGCACAAAATGAACCAGATTAAAATCGCGGGCGATGGGTCCAAAATCCTGATTGGATAAGCAGAGCTCTGTGCCACAGTTATATAAAATCAAATCTGATATATTTTTATGCTCTGAACTGGTATACGTATCAACATATTGAATCATATTCTCGCCCATTGGCATCCTCCCCATTTTCCCAAATAAAGAACCTATGCTTGTTAATTTATCAGTATAGCATAAGTTAAGGATGACAAATATCAAGAAAAGGTTTAGCTCTAAACTATAGTTTTTTGTAAGGTTCTTTGTTTTTCCTATATTCGACTTAAAAAAAGTCATGTATTTTCTATCACTACCTTTGTTATGCTGATTCAATAATAACGCTTTCAAGTGGTTTGACATATTTTGAAAGGGGCTATGTGCATGGCTAGTCTACAAGTTAACCAAAAGGAACGGACATTTCACTTAACGAACAAATACTGCAGTTATCTTTTCCGTGTCATGGAGAACGGGCAATTGGAGCATTTATATTACGGCAAAAAAATAGAGTACCTGGGTCAATATGACCGTTTTATCGAGCGAAGCTACCGTCCCGTGTCTGTCGGTGAGTTTGATAGTGACTTGGTGACATCGTTGGAAAGTATTAAGCAGGAATTTCCTTCTGCGGGAAGTGGAGACTTTCGAGAGCCGGCAATTGAGATCATACAGGAGGACGGATCTCATATAATGGAGTTCACTTATGATCGTTACGAGGTAATCGCTGAGAAGCCTAAAATCCCCCATCTTCCAGCTACGTTTTGTAAGGAAGCACATGAAGCAGAGACACTCCTCATCACGCTGACCGATTCTCTTACAGGAGCGGTGGCCGTGCTTGCTTACACCATCTTCAGCGAACTGCCCGTGATCACGAGATCCGTATCCATAACGAATTCCGGGAATAATCCCCTGAGAGTCAACCGTCTAATGAGCCTGAGTCTTGATCTCCCTGACTCCGAATATGAAATTATTCATTTATCAGGGGCTTGGGGTAGGGAACGTCATGTGGAGCGTACACCATTGAGACCTGGGCTACAGTCGATTGGGAGCACACGAGGAATTAGTAGTCATGTTCACAACCCATTTCTGGCGCTTGCCAAACCTGGATCACAGGAACACCAAGGAGAAGTGTATGCGGTTAATCTCGTTTACAGCGGGAACTTTCTTGCTCAGGCGGAAGTGGACAGCTATTCAACTACCCGATTGATGATCGGCATTCATCCTGACAAATTCTGCTGGACCCTGAAGCCAGGAGAATGTTTTTATTCGCCTGAAGCAGTTCTGGTCTATTCTGAGAGCGGTTTAAATGGCATGAGCCAAGCATACCATAGCCTGTACAATAAACACTTAATTCGCAGCAGTTGGACCGAGCGGGAACGACCTGTATTGATCAATAACTGGGAGGGGACCTATTTTGATTTTACTGAGCAGAAAATAGTTGATATGGCAAAAAAAGCAGGTGAACTGGGGATTGAACTCTTTGTCTTGGATGACGGATGGTTCGGTCGAAGAAACAATGATACCTCTTCCCTCGGTGACTGGTTTGAAAATCCTGAAAAGCTACCGAACGGGATCTCGAATTTGGCAAAGAAGATCAATGCGCTCGGGATGAAATTCGGTCTTTGGTTCGAGCCGGAAATGGTTAACTCCGACTCTCATATTATGAGGGAGCATCCAGACTGGGTTGTGGGAACACCCGGCCGTCAACGCAAGCATGGACGCCATCAATATGTTCTTGATTATTCCCAACCGCCTGTTGTGGATTACCTGTTTAAGTTAATGAATGACGTGCTCTCTTCTGCTCGGATCGAATACGTAAAATGGGATATGAATCGCTGTATTTCAGAAGCCTATTCGTTATCTCTGGGCAAGGAAAGACAGGGCGAATTTTTTCACCGCTATGTCTTGGGTGTATATGCTTTATATGAGAAGCTGATTACCGAACATCCTGAGATTTTGTTTGAGTCCTGTGCTTCCGGTGGAGGACGGTTTGACCCAGGGATGCTTTATTATGCTCCGCAAACATGGACAAGCGACGATAGTGAGGCTATAGAACGTCTGAAGATTCAGTATGGTACATCCATGGCCTATCCGCTTAGCAGCATGGGTGCTCATGTGTCAACCATCCCGAACCACCAGGTAGGCAGAACCGCACCGCTGCAAACCAGATCCAATGTCGCCTACTTTGGTATATTCGGTTATGAACTTGACCCATTGGCTTTGTCCGAAGAAGAGTGCAATGTAATTAAAAAACAAATACAAGTGTATAAACGTCACCGACGATTAATTACACAGGGAACCTTTTACCGTCTGCTAAGTCCCTTTGAAAAAAATGAGACTGCCTGGATGGTCATGGATGCAGAATGTGAGCATGCTCTCGTCGGTTGGTACCAGGTGCTCTCGCGTCCGAATCAAGCTTATTTACGATTAAAGCTAGTCGGGCTGGACGAAATGGCAGTATATTTTGTGGAAGAGCTGGGCCAACGTTTTACCGGCAGCGAGTTAATGAACATTGGACTTATACTCACCCCGCCTCATAAGGCGGGACAGGATTTTAATATTGCGGAGAAATACGATTTCTCATCTCAATTATTTACTTTAACAAAAGAGATTTCCTCATGATTGGATTATGACTTGAAGAATTAGATCAAAGACCCGTTCTTTTCTCCAGTGCAGGGACCTTATGGCGTCGAATTGGCTCAGATTGCAGTCGAAGGAAGCAGCACCTATCGAATCCGAGAAGCTATTGACTATATTGTCCGGAATTGGGACCAGTCTTTTCGGATCGAAGATCTTGCAGACACCGCCAGCATGAGTGTTTCTTCGTTCCATCGGCATTTTAAAGAGGTAACCGCCATGAGCCCAATTCAGTTCCAAAAACAGCTGAGACTCCAGGAAGCCCGCCGCCTCTTATTAGCTGAATCAGCGGACGCCGCAGACGTCGCTTTCAGGGTCGGATACGAGAGTTCCTCCCAATTCAGCCGCGAATACTCCCGAATGTTTGGGGCTCCTCCAAGAGCGGACATTAAGCGATTGAAAGAAAAATACGACCAGGTCATGAATGACTGAGTATCTGGACCGATCGGTGAAGAAGAAAAAGGACGGCCTTGGGCCGTCCCTTTTTCGGTATGCTTCGTTTAACTTCGCAGCGAGTTTCCTATTAAACCTGGAACGCCGACGAATTCCCCAACATTATTTAGGCGGTCTTCGGTCTTCAAGCCCAATTCGGCAGCAGCGTCTCACCCCGGTCTGTAGCAGGCGCGGGAGAGGGCTATACGAAATGGCCCCGATCTACTCGGAAGCAGCAAAAGGCAGGATTTCTACCTCAGCCTGACGTTTGACCAGATTGTGCATCAGCTGGATCAATTCAAAGCGTGCCCGCTCCTCCTTGGCAGAGATGGCTGATACAGAATGCTTGCCATTGATAAATACGCTTGATTTCTTCATTAATAGAGATATAAATTAAAACATTCAATTATCATTTAGAAATTTAGGGGTTGAACACAGTGAAAGTGGATCAGGGCCAAATACAAGATTGGCGGACTGCTTGGCCTCCTCGATGACCTTCATGACCTTTTCACTATGTTCAAGCATATCCGAAACTTTTTCCAAATCGTTTTCTCGGATGATACGGTCAAATTCAACGAATTCGTCATACATTCGATGCGAATGATCTTTTAGATCCACCCGAATTGGCGTTTCCTTATTCGCAGTGTAATCAAAGCAGTCGCATATATTAGCTGAACTTGCCATGTGTATATAGCCCTTATTGCCTTGAATGTTCACGGCATTGGGGGCCGTACTATCTTTTGAA
>RCUF01000444.1_pt1 | contig 12880 bp, 6 predicted proteins | sample 2166311 | NCBI WGS metagenome assembly RCUF01 (sample SAMN09932608, study PRJNA488358) | compost metagenome | feature: garden; material: soil; isolation source: compost soil in 4-hydroxybenzonitrile-enriched culture | place: Germany: Experimental Botanical Garden Goettingen | collected 2016-01-27
GCTCTGAAGCATCTAAATAGTGATGAATACGGCATGGGTGCCGAGCTATTTGATTTTGAAAATCTGCTAGTGGATGTACGGGAAAACGATATTCTGCAACAATAATAAAGTAAGTGTTTATGTAAAATTTTCCGTTTTGAGAAGGGGGAGTTTTGAAGTTGTATATTTCCAAAATTAATATAGAGAATTATCGAAACTTTAAAGGAAATAATAATATTGTAGAGTTTAACGAAGGAGTCAATGTAATCATTGGCCATAATAATTCTGGGAAATCTAATGCACTAAGAGCCCTTGATTTAGTCCTAAACGTTGGATCATCCAAAAGATTATCAATCGATGATTTCAATAAAGAAGTAACTATCCAAGAGTTAAAGAAAAAGTCGCCTAAAGTTTCAATTACCGTTACGTTTTCTGAATCAAAAAATGAAGATGAGTTCTCCGAAGATTTAGTAACGGTGTCTACGTGGTTGACTGAACTGAAAAGTCCCTATCAAGCGCAATTGACTTATGTTTTCTACCTGCCTGAAAAAGAAGAGGCAGACTATAAGAGAGTATTAGCAAACATCCAATCTGATGATGTTGAGCAGTACTGGTTGGCGATTAAACATAATTTCTTGAGAAAATATAAGAGTAACATCTATGGAGGAAATCCGGATTATAAACAAGTTGCTGATTCAGAGAATTTGCGAAAAATTGATTTCCAATTTTTAGATGCTATAAGAGACGTTGAACGCGATCTGTTTACGGGTAGGAACACTTTACTAAGAGAAGTCATTGATTTCTTTATGGATTATGAAATAAAGAATGACAGTACTAAAGATAAACTACAGCAGCAAGAAGAGATAGTTCAATTAAAAAGAGAATTTTCTGTTAGAGCATCTGAGTTAATTAAAAGTTTGCAAATAAGAATGAAGCAGGGGAAGAGCGAGATGCTTAGTTACGCCAATAGTACCGGAGCTTCATTTGGTAATGCAGAGCCAGATTTTGATGGTCATATTATGGATACAGAATTGTATTCTGCTCTTAGATTAATTGTTAAATATCAAACAGGTATCTCTATTCCCGCTACTCATAATGGACTAGGATACAACAATTTAATATTTATGTCATTACTACTAGCAAAAATGCAGAAAGATGCTTCTGGTGATTATCTTGGAAGCAACGCTAAGATTTTTCCTATATTAGTAATCGAGGAGCCTGAGGCACATCTACATCCTGCTATGCAATATAAGTTTCTAAAATTTATAAGAGACAATATTAAAGAAAAGGCTCGACAAGTGTTTGTCACCACACATTCACCAAACATTACAGCCGCAGTTAGTCTAGATGAAATCATCTGTTTTCATCGTAAAGAAGATAATACGTTAAACGTTGGTTATTTAGGCAAAGCTTTTGGTAAAGATCTTACATCTAAAGCCTACGTACAGCGGTTTTTAGATTCTACTAAATGCGATATGTTGTTTGCTAAGGGCATAATTCTTGTTGAGGGAATCACTGAGCAATTAAATATGTCACTATTCGCTCAATATGAAGGATATGATCTAGAAAGTAATCACATATCGGTAATAAATATTGGTGGGAGATATTTTGAGCATTTTCTTAAACTCTTTGATTCTAATAATGAATATACTATCCACAAAAAAGTTGCTTGTATTACAGATCTTGATCCTGTTAGAAAAGAAAATGTAAAGGATGCACATTTTGAAAAATGCTATCCGTATGAACTAGATCAAGAAAAGACTAAATATACCTATAAGTCATATTCAAACGAGCTAGTTGGAAAACACCCATTTGACCGCCAAAAGCATGGACCAAGAAAAAACATTTTATGTTTTTCTCAAGAGTTAGGAAAAGGTAAAACTTTTGAATATGCACTTGCATACAACAATCCTGATTGTAAGTTAATACTTACCGCATCAATCTCTAATTTGAAGGAATTAACAGATATAATGGATTGTTATAAACAAGCTAAACCATTAGATCATTTGCTCAAGTTAATGGGAACGCAAGGGAAAGAAAACCCTCGAATTGCTGCTAACATTAAAAAGTATACTGGTCCAGATAATAGAGAGCACTTAATTGCATCAAGATATTTAAACTCCATTAAAAAAGGTGAGAATGCTTACGAGCTAGCAGCAGCTTTAGAAGACAACCTCGGAAAGAAAAATAACATCAACTTTAAAGTGCCAACTTATATTAAGGATGCGATAGTATGGGTATGCAGTTAGTCAAATCCGATTCTAAAATTGATATTGAAAAACACTTTAAGATTAGTGCTGGACCAGGTGCCGGTAAAACAAAGTTCTTAATAAATCATCTGAAGAATGTTCTTCATAATTCAACTCGCCTAGGCCGTAGTCGGAAGATCGCCTGTATCACTTATACAAATGTAGGAGTTGAGACTATTGTACAAAGACTTGGTGATGATGTTGATTATGTAGAGGTTAGTACGATACATAGTTTTCTCTTCACGCATATTGTTAAACCATATCTGCACTTAATTAGTGGTAAATACGAGATTAACCATTTGAAAGTAGACTCTCCCTATGAGCATATTTTCTCAAATGGTTATTTTAGAAAAACTGATTTGAGCATGAAAAATATACAAGAGCAAGAAATGAAGAAGATATTCTGGTTTATTGAAGGTAACTCATGCAAATTACATATACGAGACAGAAAGAGTGACTTCCATAAGAGTTTACTTAAATATAAAAAAATGTTTTGGGAAAAAGGAATCATACATTACGAAGATGTGTTGGCTTTTGCCTGGGAGATTTTAAATTCATCAACAGAAACACTCCGTATAATACGTTCAAAATTCCCGTATTTCTTTATTGATGAATTTCAAGATACTAATCCGGTCCAAGCTGAGATTGTTAAACTGATAGCTGAAAAAGAAATAGTTGTGGGAGTTATCGGAGATAAAGCTCAATCCATTTATGAGTTTCAAGGTGCTGATGTTAAGCAATTTGATAATTTTACATTGCCGGAAATGGTACTTTATAAAATGGAAGATAACCATCGTAGTACTGAGAGCATAATCAACTTATTAAATGGAATCAGAAAAGATATTATTCAAAGAAGCCCAGATAAAATAGCCGGAAGCTCTCCGTGTATTATCGTAGGGGACCCCTTGAGAGCTCTAAAGTATGTGCAAGAGGCTCTAGATAATGAGGAGGTTACTACCCTTTCATATTCTAATCTAATGGCTAATTCCGTTAGAAACAACAACGATTATAAAGATGAACAAAAATGGATGTTAATTGATGAAGCATTTGTGGATTCCAATCCTGATCGAAGAAAGGTGTTAATTTCGGTTATCAAGAGTATTGAGTATGCAAGACTGAATCATTATAAGGATGCGATAAAGGAACTCAGTAGACATGTGAGATTGACAGATGACCATAAGGGTCAAAAGACCGCATTAATACTTATTAAGATGTTGTTAAACGAATATAGCGACTTTAGTGATAAATCACTATGGACAATTTATTGCAAGTTAAATGGGACAGGTTTCTTTAATATTCCAAAGATACGGGAAAGTAAAGGGGATAAAGCTCCCTCATCAATTGAAGAGTATTATAAAAATACGATTTACTCCAGTATTGCTCTGCATGTAAAGATAACTGATGATGATAGCCTGCACCGTACAATTCATAAAGCTAAGGGTAGTGAATTTGACAATGTGATGGTAATTGTGAAGGGCAAAGACGGTCACAAATACAATGAAGAGCGAGATTTAGGCTTTCTATTAAAGCCAGATATAAATGGTAATGAAGATCATCGAGTAAATTATGTAGCTTGTAGTAGGGCGAAGAAGAATTTATATATTTGTGTTCCAGAGATATCGGGTGAAGGGCATAAGATTCTATCTGCTAAGTTTATTATTGACAGATTGTAGGAAAAATACGATAGCTACTGGAAATACGTCTTGAGGATTTGTGGGATTTCAACTTGACTCCTTTGTCAGATTGTAATGACACGAACTTCCTTGGATTCTTAAAGAGCATCAAGTGATGCTTGAAACTGACAAGAGATATCACTAATAATAAATATATTTATTTGCAAAAGATACAAACTGAGTTGCCATCATAGAAAAATCCAAATTATGATTCCTTATTAGGCATTTAAGACGATTATAACTCTGTGATTGGTATCAAGATTGAGGTGATATTTGTGGGTTACTATATTGATGTTGAGGATATAGAAGTTACTCATGAATTTATTAAGAAGCACATTACATTTGTGTTATCAGACGACACCGTTTACGAGGAGTTTTATGATAGTTTTCAAAAGTTTTTTCTAAGAAAAGTATTATCCTCTCAGGCATTTGAATCGCTAATGGATTTCCTTAATGGACATCCAATTAGCAATAAGCAATACATAATAAATAGTTTGCGACGAATATTCCGAAATGATGAACATTTTAAAGGAATTATTGGGGAGCACCTATTTGCGTTTTATATAGAAAAGAAAATTCCTGATTTTTTGTGGGCACACGGACCAAAAGGTCGATCTTCGGCTGAACCAGGCATTGATTTTATTACTTTCACAGGGAATTCGGATGATAAAAAATCAATAGATATGACTATTTGGGAAACAAAAACAACTGAGAATACTGTTTCTTCTCGAGCTACGGAAATATACGATTTTTTTAGTGAAAACGGTAGTTTTGATGAAAACATTGATAGTGAGATAACGTCTGTCCAACAGCTCTTTGTATGCCATCCAGAATGTGAACTGAAAGAATATGTGGCAGAGTTATACGATGTTATTATAAATCGAGAGTTCAAAATTGGTGCTATTGGAATATCGCCCCGTTTTGTATCTACAAATGATACATTCAAAAAATTCGCGGAGTGTTTTAAAGTTGATTTATCAAAAGAACAGCGCATAGTGAATCTCGTTTTTGTAGAGCTATTAATGAAGATTTTAAGTGATTTGAGGGATAACGTATGGAACAGGTTACAAGCATAGATAATTTAGAAAAGTTGCTATTGCGTTTAAAATCTAGCGAAGAACCCCAAACATTTAAAAGAGTGCTAGAGTATCTTATGATCCACTGCATAAATTTGGAGGTTAACCAAAAAGAAGTAAGTGAAACACAACTTGAAAAATCTATTCATGCAATGAAAAATATCGAAAAAATAACTCTATACTTATTTTCTGAGTATAATAATGTTCTTAGGCAACATGACAGGGGTTTAATGGAAAAGGCAATGGGAATTTGTGCATTAGCTAGTGAAAAATTAGGAGATTATCTCAATAACGTAAGTGAAGAGAAATTGCTCTCGCTTAATAGTTATCAAATTACTCTAAAACAACTTAAAAGTTATTGGAGAGCAGCCGTAGCATATACAATCAGTAAAAATCCTCCTAATGCCTTCGTTGTAGCTAAAAAGTACAGCAACATACTTGAACAAGCGCTGCTTGCAAATAAGTTATCGAATGATATGAGGGATATTTATAAATTCTCCTATTACTTGCTGAGTAGACATTTTATCAATGATATTCAAACTCAAATTGATGATAAGAATTTAGTAGAGGTCTTTACTCATTTAAGAAGTTTTATGCTCTCTGGGAGTTATCCCAATGCGGAAAGAGCCAATACAGCGCTTCATAAATATATTGAAAGCAAGTTAGCTGAATATCAAACTGATGCTGTTTGGCATTTGAAATATCTGGCTAGTTGTATTGAGACTATTATTAATAATAGTGTTTGGACAAATCTGTCGGATATATTTTCAAGTACCTACTTACAACAGTTGATTAAATCCAAACCCTCTGTATTGGAGCTTTGGCCCAATCAACTAGATGTCATTAATAATTCTGAAGGTTTCCTTAGAAATAATAATATTAAACGGACAATGATAAACTTCCCAACGAGTGGTGGTAAGAGTCTACTTGCTGAGTTTGCGGTTGTAAAAGAACTTGAAAACGATATTACAAAAAAGTGCTTTTATATAGTTCCAACAAATGCTTTGGTTTATGAGGTAACTAAGCGATTTAGAGAGAGGTTTAGGAGACTCGGCTATAAGGTCTCTAGTTCAATAAGTGGATATGAACCTGACTTTGTTTTTGGAAGTTATACAGAAGATAATGTTATAGTAACAACTCCAGAAAAACTTGACACAATAATTCGTAAAAACTTTTCTGATGGAGTATTAGACAGTACCTCTCTTATAATTTTTGATGAATTTCATAAAATACAGGACAGGGAACGTGGATGGCTTATAGAAGGTAGTATCTCGTTTCTCATTAGTCATGAGATTTACTCTAACATAAAACTTCTTCTATTATCGGCAATTATTGATAATGGATCTTCGGTGATGGAATGGGTAGATGGAGAAGAGAAGTGTTCCAGTCATATTCCAAATGACTGGAGGCCAACAATTAAATTAAAAGGTATAGCAAACTATGATTATGAAAAGAAAGGAGGAAGATGGATAACGATTTCCCAACAGGACAATGAATATAAAGAGGGATATAAAAGCTATAAAGCCACTGCACGCATCAACTATAAATTAGGAGACTCAATAAGAAGTTTACCTTTATTTAAATTCGCGAGACATCACTATGTAAGTAATAATAAGTTAGCTAGAACCGTTAATATTAAATCTGAAAATTTCATAATGGGTGTTGCGCAAAAGCTCAAAAACCTTGGTGGAAGCCTCATATTTTTTCATACAAAAGATGATTGCGAAAAATTTGTGAGAAATTATGAGCCTCTTTTTCCAGAACGAATGAAGATTAGCCCTGAATTAGAACATCTTATTAAGTACATTGAGAAGCGGCTAGGATCGGAGCATTTGCTTACTGTTGGTATAAATAAGGGAATTGTTTACCATCATGGAAGCTTGCCCATTGATATTCGTGAATCGCTTGAAGATTATTATTTAAAAGGTTTCATTAAAATAATGGTGTGTACTACTACCCTTGTTGAAGGTGTAAACTTTCCTATACAAAATTTTATTCACACTGGGCGGACATATGAAGGTCAAAAAACATTAAGCTCTGGTGATTTTAAAAACATTGCGGGACGTGCAGGTAGGGCATATCAAAGCACATTTGGACAAATAATCTATATTAATTTTTATAAAAATATAATTGAAGAACATTTAAATTATGAGGACTACTCGAATAATGTTTCAAGCTCATTAGTTAATGATGATGAGCTTTTCGCAGCCTTAGATAAGTTAGAGGAATTGGAAGGTGAAATGCAAACTACACAATTGTTAGAGTTGACTTCGCAGCCTTTTGCTAAGTCCTTATTGCTTTTCTATAATACGTTTTCACCGCATGATGAAGATATTGATTCTATTTTACATAAAACTTTGTTTTCTTATCAAAATAAAGATGGTAAGGTAGAAAAATTAACGACATTTACAAAAAAATTATATTATTTCTTTGATACGCAAAGTCCAATAGATTTAAGAAAGATACAAGAAAGTGGCCTATCAGTAGTAAGTTATCGTATTGTCCAACAATTATCTTTAAAGGTGATAGAAAATTACTCGCGTTTGAACGGAGTGATAGATTCTGTAAGTGGGTTAATAGACCCAATATTATACACTCAGATATTATCGTTGAAGGAAAGTAAAAGATTTATTGTAAAAAGGAGTACAGCAGCTTCGAGCGAAGTTGAGGTAGATGATTATGGTCTTTTTATTGCTTGGATTGAAACGGGTAAATCTTTGAAAGAGCTTTCAGAGGAATATTTTCAAAATGTTGAAGAAACTTTTAGAATGACCAGAGTGGTTGAGTATGTTCGAGATATGTTTGAGTTCAAACTGCCGTGGGTTATAGGTACGATGTGTTCTGTTGTCATGGAGACGACTGGTAATAATCAATTATTTATGTTCCTTCCTTTGTATATAAAATATGGCGTTAACCATAGTGTTGAGGTCAATCTTTTTAAGTTGGGATTTAACTCACGCGAAACAGTAAAAGGTGTCTCGAAACATCTTATAGAGAATACTAGGTACAGAAGTCTAGATGAACTAAGAGATTTTTTAAAAGAGGTAGAGCCTTTATTATTTTTAGATGATTCAACTGAAAGCAACATTACTCCATTGGAGATAAGAAAGTTGGTTTCACTGACTAATAATTACAGGGATATAACTAATGTTTTTCAAGAATATGGTTCAGTAGACTTTAATATAGCAGGAACTAAGTACTATTTGAGTGAATATCTTGAGAAAGAACAGATTCTTAAAGAGTTGGAAGAGGAGGTTCAATTAGAACTCAGAGCGGAAAAAAATAATTTCTATGATGAAAATGCAGTGGAAATATTATATCAAGGTTACAAACTTGGTTATGTTCCAAGACAATATAATGAAGAAGTATCATATTATTTGGACTTGGGTTATAAATATTCTTTGAATGTAGTAGGAGTAAACATTAAGGGAAGAAGTCAATATATTGAGGTTGGAGTTAGGCTCTATTTTGAACTGTAAGACATAAAAACCTTAAACGCTAAAAGTGGCTACATTAGCTGTAAAAGGTGATGAACCTCGGCAGTGGCAGTCATGGCGGTGATTTATGGCTAGATAAGAACATAGAGATATGAGGTGCTCAGAATGTTCCTATGCAGATCATCAAAAGTCAGAGAGCAATTGGTTCAAGAATATGATATTAAACCCATTGCTCATGTTCGATTGTTAAATGGACAGAAGCGTAAAAGCTGTACTAAGGACTTACTTACTGACAGCTATTATTGCTTCTCTTATAAAGCAAAAGATAGTGATAGTGCAGGAACTTTTTTATGTGGTACATATGCAGCAAATCATTTCCTTGAATTAATTCAGCATCCCAAGTTAATGGTATTTGACCCATTAGTATCCGTAAATGTTGGAACAAGAACAAGCAACGGTACTAATAGAAACAGAGGATTAAATGATACATGGAATCCAACTGCAAAACAACTGTTCAATGCAATCAACCTGATAGTTATATGCTGGGAACAGGTTCCAGGAGGTGTGTTGCAAAAAATAAAGAACGAAATTGAGAAAAATAAAAATCGCGAGCCATTACCTGGACAAATAAAAGCAATAAATACAATTATCTCAAGAGATAGGAAGGACCGTACGCTTCAACAAATGCTTGATGATTTGCGGAAGAATAATAACATGATTCGAGATTTTCATTTTAATTTGTTGAATGAGAGCCTAACCAAAAATAAAGTTGAGCCATCTTTTTTTGGATAGTTTCTATGAGATGGGATATACTGCTTCCAGGAATAGCGAATTATTATAGAAGGAAACATAGATTGAATCAGAATTGATAGAGAAGGGAAGCAATTAATGAGATTTTGCAAAAAGTGTGGAGAAGAATTAGTTCAATTTGGACAAAAATATGTATGCCCCAACAACTATTGTGATTATCAAGAATTTGCGACATCTCCAAATTGGTATATTGGTCTGGCCAATAACTCTCAACTGTGGAACAATGTAATTTTGCATGATGGACCATTAATCGTTGCTCAACAATATAAGATGTTGCACGAACTTTTGATGCAAGGATCTACTTATGGAGTTCAATTGAAATTGAAAGACTTGTTTGAAGTAATTTTAAAATTACCGACGCTTTTATTAATCTCTGAATTGGAAAAAGAGAGTTCTAATTATAGTGAAATTCTTTCCTTATTAATGGGAAAACCACTTAGTTTTGGGGATTGGTTGCACATAGCAAAGAAACTTATTGATGCCTCACGTTTAATTGACAACATATTAATAATTATTCTGGAAGATATTCATAAAATATATACGAGTAATAATATTGTCTCATGGCGAAACGAACGTATAGGTCACGGGGCGTTATTACCCGATCATTTACTTGAGTTCCAACAAGATATTGAGAGGAAAATTAAGCTAATAGCAGAACATTTTTGTCGCTGTGAAAAATTATATTCGAGTGTTCGTATAATTTTAAGAAATATTAATGGTTCAACTGCTTTAATTGGAAGCGAAAACATTTGCTATGTAAGAATGGTTGATGAAATACTTGTCGCAGAGTTTGATGGAAAAGAGATTAACCTCAGTCCTTATATTCAATATTTAAATAATAGTGTGTATTTATTTGACTCATACTATATTAATACATTAACCACTAGTTTTATCAGTTACTCCTCAGGTCATAAGTTAAAACAAAAACCTACTATATTTACTGACATTTACAACAGTATTCAATCAAAGAAAATTGTAGAGGTTACGACTACATCAGCAGAGAATGACATTTATATCCGTTCGAAGGCTGAACTAATTAATAGAATCATGAGTTCTGAAGATTTGATAGAATTTAAGTTTCTTCAAGAAGAATTAAAGAGAACTATCGAAGAGAATGACAAAGGGTATTTACTTTTGGAAATGGCTAATGGCATGGGGAAAACGACGTTTGCCAAAATGATTGATCCACTTGTTTATAATCGTATTCGTTTGGATCATGTTGTATGTCGAACATATTATATTAATGACGTATATTCACACAGTCCTTCTATTTTTGTGTCCAAATTATCAGACCTCTTGAGACAACTAAACAGAGATGGGGAGATGCTGGACGGAGCAATTCCGAATATTGAAAATGAATTCTTTGTCGCAGAAAAAAAATTGCCTAAATTATTAAATACTCTATTCTCTGCACATCAGAAATATAATGCTGCCGAGAAACTGGTTCTAATTTTGGATGGAATCGATGAAATACCGGCGATAGAAGGAACAACTATTTTTGATATGTTGCCCAGTCCGGAACTGCTTAATAAAGGAGTATTCATTCTTATCACATGTAGACCCAATTATCAACTTCCCACGTTTACAAAAGATAAGCTTTTGTTAATTCCTTTTAAAAGTAAAATATCTGTTGACCGAACCGATCAGGCATATCGGGTTGTATTGGATAAATTTGTTGATAATCAGATAAAAAAACATAAGTTAAAACCACATGCTGATGATGTAGAAAATTTGATTAATATTAGTGAAGGAAGTTTTATTTATCTTGGTATTCTAACTAAGGTTTACTTGGAAAGTGGAATGGAGGGGATTCGAGCTTCAACTGCAACAGCAATAACTGAAGAGCATTATCTTGATTTGTTATTAAAAATATATGGGCAACAATATTTTTACGAAATGCTAAGGATTCTTATCTCCTTGTCTTCTTCGGTAGTATCACTTAATATAAAGCAATTGTCTCGAATTTATGAAGAAGAGATCACTTTTAAATTTTTACATTTTGTTAACGAATTGAAGCCATTGTTGGATTTACGGCGAACAGCGAACGGTAATCAAATTAGCATTCATAGAAAAGAAGTAATAGAAGTTATCAACAAAAAATATGAATCAGCTATTGAAAATCACTTGACTACTTTACTGGAAGGAATTCAATTAATAATCGATGATACACTTGAAAGAGAACTGGATGATGATGAAGTAGTATATATTGTGAATGTTCTGATAGCACTACTCAATTCAACTCATGAAACATTTAGAGCAAAGGTTGGGGAATTTGCGACAAAGATATTTCCTAAATTAACATTGCACTTTGAGGAAAAGGGCCACTATTGTAGCGAGCAACAACAACAGTGCTATTATCTACTTTATACTCACATTAACTCAATAATACTAGTACTTGGGCAGAAGGATATTCTCTTTAATCAGAATGATTATCTTTTTTTGATGAGTACGATATGCAAATTATTGATACATGTAAATATGTTTGATTTGGCTGTTAATCAGCTTGAACAAGGATTGGAAATACTGAAATCACAAAAGATCTTTTTGGATGAGAGTTCCGCCTTATCAGTATGCTACATAAGATTGGCTACGCTGTATTCAAAATTAGGTGATAAACATAAGAGTGAGCAATATTTTGCAATGGTAAATCGAGAGACGAGTAATAACATGGATGAGATAGAGAAAAATGAAATTATGAATTTAAAGTTGAAGTTGGACAAGATGATAAATGAAGCTACTCACCATAAAAATAGAAATGCACCAGAAAAGGCATTGGATATTCTAGATCAAGCAAATTCAATTATATTCCAGTTCATCGAGAGCGGAGGTAACGAAGAGTTAATTGTCTCTGAGGAAATTAATATATTTAAAACAGCTTGTAATGTCGTAAAGCGAACAGATCCAGAATACGCACTGGCTTTAATTGAGCAAGCATTGAAATTACTCCCACATGTGTACAGACAGCATGAATTAATTGCAAGAGGAACGGAAAGTGACTTACTATTGAATCTTGGACAGGTTTATCGTCAACTTGGAATGACCAGTGAGGCAATGAGTTGTTATAATAAGGCAATAAAGATGAATGAGCAGTCAATGCATACGGGAGAAACGATTGTACCTGAAGAGATAGTTAGTCTCTACAACAGTAAGGGAAATATTCTTAAAGACAAAGAAGAATTTGAACAAGCCATCATCAATTATAGTAAAGCAATAAACTACTATGAGGAATTTAAAGCAAAAGGTAGACAAATATCGCCATCCCTGTTTTCACAAGTATTAAGAGGTCGTGGATATACTTATCGGAAGATAGATAAAATGGAGGAAGCAGAAGCTGATTTGTTAAAGGCTTCTAAGATTAATTATGATCCTGAACTAACTGCCCATACCTTGCAAGGAAAATTATAAAGAGAACGAAAGATCATAGAAACTTACGTTCAAGGTGGGTTCAAACCTTAAGCAAGTTCCCAACTTTCTTTTTATGGCAATTTCTGGTGGTTCATGACTTTTTATTTTTTGAGTTTATCACGTGCCGCGGCAAACCCAATAAAATCAACAAAATTGGTTCTAGAGATTTTTTACACCTGACATTTATTTGTCTAAAGAAATAAAGTGTTAGACTGAAAAATAAAGTATTAGGCTGGCGGGCGCTTCATTAA
>RCUF01000445.1_pt1 | contig 12877 bp, 5 predicted proteins | sample 2166311 | NCBI WGS metagenome assembly RCUF01 (sample SAMN09932608, study PRJNA488358) | compost metagenome | feature: garden; material: soil; isolation source: compost soil in 4-hydroxybenzonitrile-enriched culture | place: Germany: Experimental Botanical Garden Goettingen | collected 2016-01-27
GGGCCACTGCTGCTTCCGCGAGTCTAATGAACCGCTCAGCAAACCGTTCCATCGTCTCTCTATCAAACAAATTGGTGTTGTACTCCAGCAAGCAATCCATCCCCCCGCCGATACCCGGGAATACATCCCATTTCATATCGAGCTTAGAGGTCTTGCCGGGGATATCCATTTGGGCAAATCGAACTCCGTTTGATTCAAAATCCACTCTTCCATCCAACTGATTATGAAAAATCAGCATAGTATCAAACAAAGGATTGCGCGAACGGTCCTGCACAATTCCGCAATTCGCAACGATTTCGTCAAACGGCATTTTCTGATGATCATACGCGTCCAGAAGTGTATCGTTCATCTTTTGAAGTAAATCGATAAATCGTTGCTTATCATGAACTTCTTGACGAATCGGCAAGAAATTGTTAAACATGCCGACCGTCCGGTGTGTTTCGGGATGGAGTCTTCCCGCCATTAAAGCTCCGATGATGATATCCGTCTGTGATGTGTATTTGTGCAGAAGCATTGAATAAATAGATAATAAAATCCCATATTCCGTAACTCCGTGTTCATTTGCCATCTTGTTCAGTCGACACACAGTTTGAGCAGGTATCGACAATCTGATCTGATCTCCGTCGAAAGTCCGTTCAGTAGGTCTGGCGTGATCAAGGATCATCTCCAGAACCGGAATCGGACCTTCAAGCTGCTGCTTCCAGTATTCCCGATGCCGCTGCATCCTTTCTCCGCTTCCTTCACGGATAGACCATACGGCATAATCTGTATATTGTGTTGGGGCAGCCCCCAAGGTTTCTCCTTGATAGAGCTTTCTGAATTCATCAATCAGCACATTGAGAGAGATTCCATCGCACACCATGTGGTGTGTGTCCAATAGCAAGACATGGCGGTCCTCTTCCAGTCGAATCGCTTGCGCACGGAACAATGGTGCATTCGACAGCTCAAATGGACGCACGAAGCGTTCCATCAACCCAAAGAGCTCACTTTCATCCCCATTCACCCGTTCAAGAGCAAAAGAAAATTGATCTTCAATCTTTTGCAGCACCTCACCGTTAATAAAATGAAAGGAAGTGCGGAGCGACTCGTGCCTGCGAATCAACGCATGAAGTGCTTGTTCCACGCGAATCAGATCACTGGTCCCGGACAAGCTCAGGGCAGCAGGAATATTGTAGGTGGTTCCGATACTCCCGAGTTGCTCTTGCATATAGACCCGAATCTGCGCACCAGTTATTGGATAATACGGGCGATGCTCCGCCTTGCCGATTGCGGTTCTCTCCTCCGCTTCAGATATCCGTACTACCCGCGCCAGCTCACGGATCGTAGGAACAGAATATACCTGTCTAATGGAAAGCTGGATGCCGAAGCGTTCTGTAACTGCGGATACAAGCATCATTGCTTTTAATGAATTGACACCGATCTCAAGTAATGAATCGTCCACATTCAGGGGTCCTGTATTCAATACCTCTGCGCAAATTTGCTGCAGGTCCCGCTCTGTTTCATCCTTTGACCACTCCACCTCTCGCTGCTGGATTGAATTGAGTTTGGTTTGGTGAAGCGCTTCCTTTTCTTTCTCAAACTGTCCGCTTGCGTACTGATCCGCCAGGATATAGCGCTGTACTTTACCGCTTGTTGTCTTTGGCAGCTGCTTAACCGGCAGCACCCAGCCAACCTCATGACCGGCATATTCACGGACGCGCCTCGCCACGTTCTCTGCAAGTGGTGCAAACGACTGTATACTGCCGCGATAAATCGCAAACACGATAATTTCATCAGTCTGCAATTGCTCATTAAATGCACCACAAACTGCGACTCTCCGTAATTTTCCACCCTCCATCTCTTCGATCATCTGCTCCAAATCATGCGGATACACATTTTGGCCATTCACGAACAAAATGTCCTTTTTCCTGCCCGTTACGACTAACCGTCCATTTCGCATAAATCCAAGATCGCCTGTCCTCAGCCAACCGTCCTCCGAGATCGCTTTGTCCGTGGAGATTTGATCCTGATAATAACCGCTTGTCACATTTGGACCCTTGATCTGGATTTCTCCAACGATTTTCTCTGGCAGCAGGTTTCCGCTATCATCACATATCCGAATTTGGCAATTGTTTACCGGCATTCCGACATCAACAAATGACAATGCGTCTGGATTGCCGGAGTCCTCTGATACTTCCATGACTGGTTCACCGACCGCAGTTCTTCGGTCAATGCGAATCTCGCAAAGTGGTTCCTCTACAGGCGGGAACGTGACCGCAAGACTTGCCTCCGCCATACCGTAAACCGGAAATGCAGCATTAGGCCTCAATCCGTAAGCGCCCATCTCTTCGATGAACTGGTGGCTCAATTTGGCCGAAATCGGTTCTGCACCGTTAAATATCAGGCGAACCGCCGAGAGGTCCCAGCCTGCTGCTTGGTTTTTTTTGTAGTAGTTCAAAAAATGACTATATCCAAAATTCGGCGATGCCAATGTCGTAATACGGTGATCGCTTGCCTTCTGAAACCACAAAGTCGGATGCTGGATAAATAAAGCTGTCGGCATCAGATACTGGTGCATATCCGCTAGCAAAGGAGTCAGATGGAATCCAATTAGGCCCATATCATGAGTGAGCGGCATCCAACTGAGTGAAGAGTCGTTACAGGTTGCTTCGGAGCAAGCTACAATCGCCTTCATGTTCGCAAGCAGGTTGGCATGTGTCAGCATGACCCCTTTGGGATCTCCGGTTGATCCCGAAGAGAATTGAATGAACGCCAGATCTCCTGATTCAGGACAATGTATTTCGCCCGAGGGACCATCGCATAAATCTTCTCTTCCCGTTAGCCAGGTCATTTCTCGCAAATTCCTAAAAAATGCTTCCTGCTCTAAAGATTCCGTCTCCCCTCCCCACCGTTCGAGAAGCTTCGCATCGTCGACAACCAAATAAGGCGAGCGAAGTTTTTGATAAACCTTGATAAGCTTTCGTGTATTCTCTTCGCTAGCACCGGCTGATAACGGAACAGGAACCATGCCCCCGAGCTGGCAAGCCCAAAACCAGGTAAGGAACAGCTCCTGATCCTCCAGCAAGAACACGATTTCATCCCCCCGCTGAAGCCCCTTATCCTGAATCCGTCTTAGCAATGAGGAAGCACGCTGCAGCAACCTTTCATACGATATCAAAGCTTCCTCCTTGCCTCCGCGTATAAAGGTTATGCCCTTGATGCTATCTCTCCTTGACTGTATGAGCTCGACTAAATGATTCATCCCACTATTCCTCCTCGTTGTAACAATCGTGAATGAATTGCTTCTGCCATTTGCTCAGCGTGCTCATGAATAAAAAAGTGTCCACCTTCAAAGCTAAAGGCTTCGCAGCTGCCTGACGTATGCTTGCTCCATTCCATTGGATCATAATCCCCGTCCTGCAAGCCCGAGAATACGGTAATATCGCATGGCAATCTTCCCTGTTCTTCATTGAACCGATAGGTTTCAGACGCCATGTAATCTGATTTCAAAATCGGCAAGAACAAGGATAACAGCTGTTCATTCTCAAAAAACTGCGGCGGCGTGCCGCCCAATACCTGAATCTTTGCTAAAAACTGATCATCTGCCAGCAGGTGCATGTTCTCATCCTCTATCGCATGTGGAGCCGCTCTTCCCGATACGAAGAGGTGGACTGGCGGAGGATATCCCTTGCTGCACAGCCTGCGGCTCATCTCAAAGGCGATAATGCTGCCCAGACTATGTCCGAACAGCGCATATGGACTGCCGTCAAGATGCGGGAGCAGTATATGCTGAACATTCTCCACCATCTCCTTAACGGAAGTAAGCAGTGGCTCGCCGAAGCGCCTTCCTCTTCCAGGGAGCTCTACATTGACAAGCTGAATGGAAGGAGGGAGCAGGTTTTTCCACCTTTCGTAAACCGATGCAGAGGCCCCTGCATACGGAAAGAAAAATATGGTTATTCTCGTCAAACGCCCCGTCTCCTTTATCAATCGTACTTACGCAATGCCTTCAAGAAATACACACATAACGCTGCAACTAGCGTTAATGCCGCTCCATTGACCAGCAGTACAAGGTCAGCGCCATATAGATCAGAGAAAACGCCTGATAGAATAATTCCAAAAGGAGTAGCGAGACTGGAGAGCGATCCAATCGTCCCGAACACCCTTCCCTGATATTCGCCGTCCACTTCTGTTCGTAGCATTACCGTAACGATCACTGTGCCGATAGCGAGAATAAATCCAATAAGAAAAACAAAGGGAATTGCAAAATAAACATGGTGAATGGTAGCAAGAAGCATTAAATTGGGCCCAGCCAGCAGCATCGCCACACTTACCCACATTCCACGGCTAGCAAGTTTCCTGCCCATAAGTGAGACAAGGCCCGCGCCTGAGGCATATCCAATTGGAATGATCGCCTCCAGCATGCCAAATTGCCATGGAGTTGCTCGCCAAATCGTCACGGCTAGCACTTGAAATACCATCATCGAAGCTACAAAAAACACCATAATCGAGGGCAAAAGGATTGAAACCGAGCGGGCAATGGAATGTTTCTGGATATACGAAAGCCCATGCTTGAAATCCGTCCAGAAGCCCTTCTTTTCCTCCTCCAACCGCTCCGGGCTTGGAAAGGAACCGGACAGTAGCACACAACAAGCCGAGATACCGAAGGCAACGCTAACCCCTATCACCGATGCAGGTCCTCCAAAAATGGCCGCTGCGGCCCCCCCGAGCGACAACCCGACAAGACGCGCCAGTGTATCCGTAATTTGCATTAGACCTGTTGCACGCTGGATGTGATTCTTTCCTACGATATAAACCAGCGACGAGGCAAAAGCGGGATTATGAAATTGAGAGGCCGCACCAATCATCGCGAGCAGTCCGACAAGCAGCCACCACACATCGACGCCACCATAAGTTACGACAACGGCTACTCCAGCTATCAGCAGCGCCCGGAGAATATCCATACTAAGCATGATCATCCGGCGATTATAGCGATCAGCGAAAGTACCTGCAATACTTCCAAGGACGAAGCTGGTTATCATTTGAATGAGCATGATCGTCATCATCGCCTTAGCACTGCCTGTTGTCGATAACACCCAGTAGCCGATCACGATGGAGTGGAAGCCCTCGCCAATAATCGATAATGTACTTCCCGCATAGATCCACAAAAATGTCCGGTTGTGCAAAAGCGGTTTTGAAAGTGATTGAATGACGTCTTTCTGTGATTGAGTAGCTGTCAGTGTATCGGAGTTCATTGAACACGCTCCTCAATGGCATGGACGATATGCTGGAGCTCCGTCAGGAACATCTCCGTCAATCGATCGATGGTGGCAGCCGTGTGCACTTCAGTACTATAATTCCAATCAAAGGTCAAACGATTGCTTTCAATCGCGCAGTTAAATAGCAAGAAATTATTACGGACTAAGTCACTATAGAACGCACTTACATCTGGATAAGGAACTTTCTTACTTACAATGCTGTTGTCTTGGCTGATATCAACCGAATTCATTCCTCTGAAATTGAAGTTGATCTGCGGTTCAGGCATACTCGCGATTTGCTGCCGGATAATCGGGTCCGGATGATAATAACGGAGCAGCCAATAACTGTTGTCATGAGGATGGTTGGTATATTGCTCCTTGACTTGCAACAATTGTTCCAGAATCGATGCATTGGGATCGATTTCGAATTTAACCGGGATCATCGTTGCCATCCAACCCATCGTGCGGGATAAATCCAAGTGTTTCTCATACAAACACCTGCCGTCTTCAAACACATTCAATACAAGCGTTGGCTTGCCGCTCCATCGGTAATACATCCGAAGGAATGCCGTAGTTAGAATATCGTTCATTTGCAGTCCTGCTCTGCCTATATGCCCCAGCAATTGCACTCCCTCGGAAAAATCGCAGCTATGAACGACTTCTTCGTAAGACCAGCCCACACATTGCCCGTCTCGATCCCTAGGGATTTCGTAGTCCCTTGCTACTGGAGACTTCCAATAATCGATTTGCTTTAAGCACACCTCGCTCTGCACATAACGAAGCATGGCCTCGCAAAATTCCTTAAACGTTGATGTAGCAGCCGGAAGCTTAATAGGACTTCCTTCAGTCTGCTGTTGAATCAGCATGGCAAATTCCTGCTCGAATATGGACATTGAATGCAGGTCATTCGTAAAGTGATGCACAAAATAGGCGATCTCGCTCCACTCACCGCAGTCGAATAAATGGAAGTAAAACAACGATCCTCGTTCCAGGCTTACATTCTCCTCCAAGTTCTCAATCAGACCGGACATCAGTTTTTCACGATCATCAACATCCAAACCGCTGACATCACTCCATTCAAAAGGAACCTCGTCTTCTGGAGATACTATCGTCTGCACCCATCCGTTCTCGGTCTGCCTGTACCTTAGCAGAAGAGCATCATGGCGATTCACTAAAATCCGCAAGGAGTCCCGCACCGTCTCGGGAGCGAGCCGAACAGGAAGCTGTATCCACTTTTTCACACCAAATCGATGCTTATAAGGGTCATTTTCAAAAGAAAGACTGTATATGACATTCGGATGAATTGGTAACTGCCCAGCCGATATCTTAGCCGGTTCTCTGTCTTCGTCTGCAAGTGCGATAACCTCGGCAAGGGTTTCAATCGTTTGGTACTTAAACAGATCAGATGTGGATACCTTGTAACCATGCTCCGAAAGCTTCATATGCATCCCGATGACATGCATGGAATTGCCACCCATATGAAAGAAGTTGTCTCTAATACCGATTTGTTCAACACCGATCAACTCCGACCATATCGCAGCAATCGTCTCCTCCTTTTCATCTCGCGGAGCAATATACGATTTCTGGCCTCGTCCATCTTGTACTGGTTCAGGCAGCAATCGGCGATTTACTTTGCCGTTCTCCGTTAATGGCATGCATTCCAAGCTAACAAAATACGAAGGAACCATGTAACTTGGCAGAAATCCAGCCAAATAGTCTCTTAAATCATCTGTCTGTAAAGCTGCCTGTGAGGTAACATAATATGCACATAATTGCTTTTGTCCGTCTTGTCCCAAATAATCTGTTACGATCGCTTCCCTGATCGCCGGGTGCTTCAGCATTTTAGCTTGAATTTCCGCTATTTCCACGCGATAGCCTCGAATCTTGACTTGATGATCAAGTCTGCCCAGAAACTCGATGTTGCCATCTGGCATCCACCTCGCCCTGTCTCCGGTCCGGTACATCTTAGCGCCTTCAGTGTGAACAAAGTGATCTTGAATGAATCTTTCTTCGGTCAGTGATGCGTTCGTATATCCCGATGCCAAGCAATCGCCACCGATATATAACTCTCCCGGGACATGAACTGGACATGGAGAAAGACGAGAATCCAAAACATAATATCGAGCATTCTGAATCGGACGTCCGTAAGGAATACTGACCCATTCCAGCTTCACTTCTTCAATCGGAAAATAATTCGACCATACCGTCGCCTCCGTTGCTCCTCCGAGTCCAATCACTTCTACGCCCGAAAAAGAGCGCTGCAACACGTTTGGAAGATTTAGCGGTATCCAATCTCCGCTCAGAAAAATCAACCTTAAGCTGCTATGAGTCAATGAAACATGATCATCTTCCAGCAGCGGTGTAAGCAGTTGTAGTGCTGCTGGAGCGGAATCCCAGAGTGTAATATGTTCCTCCTCCAGCATCTTCAGAAGTCTGTCCCCTCGGCGGACGTCAGTTTCTCCAACCACTCGTATCGAACCTCCGGCTGCAAGCAAACCAAAAATATCATATACAGACAAATCAAAGCTAAGCGAAGTAATGAACAGAACACGATCCTGTTCCGTAATACGGTATGTGCGGTTTACCCAATCAATCAGATTGATGACAGGTCGATGCTGTACTACAACACCTTTTGGCACTCCGGTCGAGCCTGAAGTGAATATTACATAAGCCCGATCATCGGAAGTAACCGTGCTGCGGACAGGCTCTTCATCCATTAAGCCAATATGGTGTGCGGACCAAAACCGCTTAGCGGGCTCTTCCTTAAGAGAGGAAGGATTTCTATTTAATTCCGTCTCAGTCACTATGCTCTGCTTATACAGAATGACATCCATTCGGAACCGTAGTTCGTTGACAATTTTCTGCGGATTTCGCCGGACTAGCTCGAAAGATACCAGATGCTCGTTACAATCCATCACATACCGGAAAAATGACTCATTAAAATATAGCTCTGTGTCTATATTTGTGCGTTGTCGTTCATAAATGCCATGATCACGGCGATGTTCTTCCAGGGATTCGCGGAATCGTTCCTTCTGCATGAGATCAGGCAAATCCGCCAGGATCAATACGCCGCCTTGTCGAAGCATGTTCAGGCATTGCCGGATGACGTCCTGCGTATATACATAACCCGGGAAAAAATGCGCCGTACTCGCAAGCAAAATGAGATCGAACTCACCTTCGACCTTCTCCGTCAGTTCATGCGCAAATCCATTCAGAAAAGTCGCATTGTTCAAACCGAGCCGTTCTGCCTGTTCCCGGTTGAGTGCAAGGGTCGATTCGGAGGGGTCCATTCCGACAACCTCACCAGCAATCTCTGCTAATTCGAATGCAATTAGTCCTGAGCCACAACCGATCTCGAGCACTCTCGAAGCCGAATGAAGATGCGGTATAGTCAGCCCTACGACACGCTGCACATATTCCTCAACCTCCTCTTCGGAGAAGGGTTCACCATTGTAGCTGCTGTAGAATCCTCCGCGAGTCACCCGATCCACACCTGTTGACGAGAAGTGATCCCATAATTCACTGACCGCTTGGACATCGATTGCTTCTGACGATAAATGCTCTTCCATTGCATCCACCACATAAATTTCCTGCAAGCAAGGAAGTTTCCAAATCATCTCGGATAGATGAGGGGTGAAGACCTGCTTCGTAATGATATGGCGAATATTCAAGCTCTTTACAATGTGTTCGATCCTGGATCGCGGCAAGGACGGTTCCATCGGAACGTAAGCACCGCCTGCCTTAAGCACGGCCAATACGGCAGTTATCATCTCTTCCGATCGATCAACCACCACTGCAACATGATCCCCTGGAACAACGCCTCTATTTTGCAGCAGTCTGCCCAGCCGATTCGATCTACTATCCAACTCTGCGTATGTAGAGCTGCCTTTGTCATGAATAATCGCGACCCGATCCGGTACCCGTTTAGCGGATTCTTCAAAAAGACGGTGCAGCATCTGCGATTCATCATACTGTCTATCTGTATCGTTAAAAGTGTATAGCAATCTATTGCGTTCTTCTGTGCTCAGGAGCTGAAGCTCGTCGATGTTCAATTTGCTATTTTGGACAATCTGTCTTAGCAGGTACGAATAAGCTGTGAAATACGCTTCGATAAGCCCAGCCGAATACTGCTCTGCATTATATGCAACATTGAGCTGGATTTGTGGATCATCTCGAGCAATGGTTACAGTCAGATTAGGCTGATATTTCAATAGGAGTGCTCGCAAGCTTTCCTGTTCGCCATGAAGCTGTTCCATTGCGAACAGAATAGGTACAGGCCAAGGATTTTCTCCGTTCTTGCCAAGCAAGCTTGCAACATGTGTGAGAGGGTAGTGTTGATGCATGTATCCGTGGGTCAACATATCGCGGGATTGCATTAGCAAATCCTGGAACGTCATTCCTTTGTGAATCGAAATTCGGTTTATTATACAATCGTTAGTTTGAGCATCGTTTGATGGAAGGATAGGGAGAGATAGTACTATATCTTCTTGATCGTTGTATTTGTGAAGCATGCATTGAAAAGAAGCTAAGAGCAAGACAAAGACCGACATTGAACTCGATTTCCCCATTTGCAACAGACGAAGCGCTGTCTCCTCCTCAATCGCAAATGAAGTCTCCTTCAGGGTAAATTGCGACTGCTTCGGATAAGGTGACGGCAGCTCTATCTGCTCCCATGGTAAGGACAAAAGATCCATCCAATACTGTCTGGACTCTCCAGCTATATCTCGTTCTAAAAAATTTTTCATTAATGTCCCCCTAACATAAATCATATAAATACATGGTTTGACAAAAAGGAGCAAAAAAGCAGCTTTCCACCCTTTCGTTAGGGAATGCCTCGAATCACGCGCAAACGTTTGCATCATAGAGATAATATAGTCATACAAATAATGTATATACATTCATCACTTTCTAGTTTCAGTATATTTTGGCTCATGACTATAGTCAATGATCATTTGTTCATAAGAAAACATGGTATTTTATTCTAAAAAAGTCCCATATTCAACCGTTTATGACAGGACTTTATAACTAAACAACTGCGTTTAGTTCAATCCCTTTCTCTAATTCTATTACCATAGTCTTGTAGTCAAACTACGATTTTCTAGACAAATATAGCTTTCTAATTCACTATATTCCAAGATGATTGGAAAAAAGAGAAGCATGATAATTCATTTATGCTATATATTTCAGTTGATTTCCTCACTGTATAAGCCATTTGGCAGATGTTATTGTTTGGGAATTTTTACCTAGTATAAGAATTAATGGTTGATTCCCGAGATTTAAGGGATGGCAAGATTTTCGAGTCACCTGACGGGGACTACAAATCGTTAATACGACATTATTTCTCATGGCGGTGGCGTTGTTTCGTAAAACGAACCAAACTAGCTACGCCAAGAGAGAAGCATATCCTTTTGACCGTTTCTGCGAAACCATTTGCTAACCCCGAAAATTTCAATTTTATGCTGCATCTACTGCATACTCCTTTTCATTGCCAGTTCAAAAAGTTAGCTTTGAGTAATAAAACTTTTTTGGATATAAAAAATCGTCAGCTCAGTCCTGTAGACGCATCGTTACGATACGTTCAAGGGCCAAACTGACGATTAACCAGCTCTCTATACCTAGAGTACCAGCGATTCCTTCAGATAATGCTCCACATCGCGATCCAACATCACGATCGTACCGGAAAATTCGGTCTCGCTGAAGTAACCGCAAAAGTTGACATGGAGTTATTCGATAATAATTGGGTTCATATACATAGCTCTGTTGGACTTATGTATACTCAAATTACTCATAGCGGAACATTGACTGTGTATTGTTAGTTTCTTTTTATCAATTTGTAAACAAGAAATATTAAAAATACAAAAAAACTTATTCCTAAGATAATGCCTATTGCCAAAATCATAGTAACTATTGACATGATCATACCTCCTGTCGGGAAGATTTCAACCGTTGGAATGGTGAATACAAACAAATTTTTATAGAGGTCTGAATGTAATGGTCAATTATGAAGAAGCACGCTTTGAAATGAGTACTGGAGTTCCAGATGATGATTTTCTAACGATGATGTTGAAGGGATGCCTGCAATGCCTTTTTGGCAAAGTTATCCCGATAATAATTCATCTGAACTTCTGTTGAGCTAGGTCAATTCTTGTTACGCTGTTCAGCCGCAAAACACTGCACATCTGCCTCCGCAGGCATTCCCGCCTGAGCACCAAACTTCGTTACAGCCAGCGCGGAGACGAGACCGGCATAATCAACCGCCTTATCCAAGCTTTTACCCTGAGTTACAGCTATTGCCAAACCTGCGTTATAGCAATCACCTGCTCCCGTCGTATCAACGGTGGGTACTTTATATCCCGATATCATGCGAACCTTGCCATCATCACTCAAATAAGCAGAACCGCTCGCACCAAGCGTTGTAACGACATGGTTTGCTCCCATTTTTTTCATGCGTTGCATAGCTGTCTCCAACGATTCACCCTCCGCATCTATTCCCGTATATCGGCTTAGCTCTGAGCGGTTTGGCGTAATGTAGTCAACATAGCTAAATATTTCATTCGGTAATGGTTGAGCTGGTGCGGGATTGAGAACAACTATTTTACCTAGTGATTTAGCTTTTCTTGCAGCGTGCAGCACGGTATCTACCGGAATTTCAAGTTGCAGAAGAACGATATCCGCCTGCTTCAGCTTATCTTCGTTCTTATCGATATCATCCGGCATAACCTTGTAATTCGCACCGGGAACAACAACAATGCTGTTGTCACCTTCTGTAACATAAATTGAAGCCACACCTGTTGTCATATTCGAAATACAATTTACGCCTGTTACATCGACGCCATCATCTCGCAGGGCATGTAGCAGCTCCTGACCGAAGGCATCGTCACCAACCGCTCCGATCATCGCCGTCTCTGCCCCAAGACGTGACGCTGCAACTGCCTGATTCGCCCCTTTTCCACCAGGGATGAACCTGATTCGTTCTCCAAGCAACGTTTCTCCTACCTGCGGGGATCGCTCCGTTTCAACCACGATATCCATATTCAAGCTGCCTATAACGACCACTCTTGGTTTGTTCATGTCCACACGTCCCTTTCTTAAAATTTCGGATTCAAAGTTAACGTCGAATTACTGGCTATCAGCTTAATGCCGAGCTTATACATTTTACCCACTTCGATTCCTATTTTATATAGTACTTTCCAAGCACCAATCACCAATCACCATTAATTCATTGTCTGCAAAAATCCCGTCGATATATGAGCTGTTTTTCGGCATCCTACAGCACACGAATGCTGAACGCTATAATGGCGCTTTCTCTGTTTTTGGACTGAACACCGCCGCTGACACGCCCCCAAACGTTTGGGAAACAAAAATAAAGCCATCGATAGTTTTTTTCTTAAGTGGCTCAATATATCTCTTTTCCAATGTCTCCTTGATACATCCGAATTTCCATAATAACTGTATGATACTGGCATCACATCGACAACATCGATACTATAATACATCATTTAGCGATAAAACAACTTATTTGCGTGTATCCCCTTATAATACCGTTTTTGTTCAGGTACTCGTCAGATAATTGCTGTAAAAACAAGTACAAGATCAGGAAAAGTATGCAAAAATACAGTTTTTTTAAAGTAGAAATGAAA
>RCUF01000446.1_pt1 | contig 12876 bp, 6 predicted proteins | sample 2166311 | NCBI WGS metagenome assembly RCUF01 (sample SAMN09932608, study PRJNA488358) | compost metagenome | feature: garden; material: soil; isolation source: compost soil in 4-hydroxybenzonitrile-enriched culture | place: Germany: Experimental Botanical Garden Goettingen | collected 2016-01-27
CCCCATGCCATACCTGCCAGCAACGTCACCATCAGCACTTTTTGCCATTCTTTATTCGTTTCTTGATTCATCAGACTATCCCCCGTAAACGGTTCATTCTTGTTATTAGTGAAAAGATCTTATCATCCGCCTCTGAACCAATTCTGAACAATATTAAATTTTTTTCGCAGTCTGGGTTTTGTAGCAAATGAAAAAAGAGCGCTCACCCGTGGGCTAAGCGCTCTAAAACGTTGATGTACAGGCCGTGTCAGGAAGCCGTAGAATTCCATTGAAAGGTAGCCGCGGACTTGGATGGAAGGGTAGATTTGAAAACCTTATTTCCCTGCCGAACCTTAAATGTCTTTGTGTTCTCTCCCGTATTGGCAGCAATCAGGACAAGCGTACCGTCGGGGTTGCGATAGGCGACCGTTTCAATACTCCCACTATAATGTGTAGAATCAATACGTACCGCACCTGGACGGACGAATTTGCTGGCGTGCCCAATCGCATAGTACTCCACATTTTTCGTAACTGCACCGCTTAACGGGTCGATGGTTACTACACCTCTACAGTTGGCGCAACCCCCATTGGTCGGACCCCCGGACGGGTCAAGTGCGATATTCCAAAAGAGGACATTTTGCGACCAGTTTCGGGGTGCACCAATGATCAGCTTGGACATATCCCAGCTCAAATTATCTCCAAAGCCCGGACTCCACGCTCCTCCACTACATTCTGTCATATATACAGGCTTATCAGGGAATGCATTATGCACATCTGTCATCGCTGTGGGCTCTCCTTTGTAGCAATGAAAGGCCGTTCCGTGCGTATAGTTTCGAGCCTGCTCATCTCCCAACACGGTCTTGGCATATTCGCTCCCTGTATCCCAGTTATGGTCAAAGGCAATAATGTGAGTAGATAAATGGTTTCGATTTAGGGTGGGACCCAGATATTGTTTAATAAAATTCGCCTGTTCTGCTGCTCCCATACTCATGCTGGGATACTTGGGCGTCGTGAATTCTGGCTCATTTTGAATGGAAATCGCCTGAATCGGAATTCCCTCGTTCGCATAAGCCTGTAGATAACGAACAAAATAGTCAGCATACGCCTGATAGACGCGCGGATCGGTATAGTCCAAATACCAGCCGTTATAAATCTGCTCCCCATATTTCATCCAGGGCGGAGCTGTCCATGGGGTTCCCATAATCTTTAAATCCTGGTTTCTTCTCAGGATTTGCTTCAATACATCGATCACATCCCGATCCTTGGCGATGGAGAAATGATTCAGCTCATAGTCCTTGCCTGTTGCCACATCGTCATAGGTATAGCTACCAGGCTGTCCCTGTTCATCTAAGGAATAATCTGAGGCACCAATGGTATGGCGAATATAACTTAGTTGAATGCCACTAGCTGTAAACAAATCATTTAGCAACTGATCACGCTGATTGGCAGACATGCCATGATTCATCAGGTATGCGGACGAACCGGACACCGCTGCGCCAAATCCCTCCATCGTCTGATAATGAATATCTGGCTTAATCTCAATCGTCAGTGTATCCGCATTCGCTGCATTTTCTTTACTGTTATCCTTATCCCAACGGATCGGGGTTTGTTGGGTTAGGCGATTCGCCGGGTCGGGTGTTGTTAGCCACATGTTGACGTTATTTTCTGCTTTCGGCCCCGGAACATTCCGTATAGCCATACTGACCAGGACCGCACAGATCAAAATGGCTACTGCAGCTATAAGCAGCCAGATGTCAGTACGTCGTTGCTTTTGGAGTTTCTTCATCTAATATCCTCCTCTCCCCATCACTAGCCTGTCCCCACTCTCTCTACTATTTCAGCTTTCACTTGGGTTTCCCTTTGCATACCTGTTGGACGTTTACATACCGATAGCAAAAAGAGAGCCGGTGCTTGTGCCCGTGCTCTCTTGAATATAACCATTTTAAAACAAATGTAACGGGATTACTTTTTTGCTTTTTCTGTAGAGGTTGCCGGAATCGTAACACTTCCTGTCAGTCGTAAATCCTGTGAGGAGCTGCCCACATAAATGGGCACTTCACCCGCTGGCATAACCCATGCTTTGGACTTTTCATCCCAATAAGAGAAAGCTTTCGGGTCGAGCTCAATGCGTACCTTCTTCTCTTGACCCGGCTTCAACTCTACCTTGGACCAGCCTGCCAGTTGACGGGAAGGAGTCTCTACGTTTGTCGGAAGCTTACCGCTGTACACCTGTACAACCTCAGCTCCGGCTGTTTTGCCAGTGTTCTTCAATTTTAGCGAAACTTCGACGGAACTCGTACGATCGGATTTTTTTCCACTCGCATGCTGTTTTGTTTTCAGATCACTATATCCGAATGTCGTATAGGATAAACCGTGTCCGAAGGAGAACGCCGGTTGAATACCCGATTTCTCATACCCACGATAGCCTACAAAAATACCATCTGAATAGTCACCTATACCGTTCACACCCGGAAACTTCTCTGGTGAGGACACGGGTGTAGACTGCTCGTTAACCGGGAAAGTTACCGGCAATTTACCCGAAGGATTCACATCACCGAATAAGACGCGCGCTATAGCATTTCCTTGCTCTTGTCCAGCAAACCATGCTTGTACGATGGAAGGGACTTTGTCCTGCCAGGTATCCATCTGCACGGCTCTGCCGCTCATTTGTACGACAATGGTTTTCGGATTTGCAGCCGCAACCGCACGGATCAGCCGATCCTGATTGTTCGGCAGTTCCATATCGGAACGCTCAACGTATCCTTCGCTCTCATACGTACGCGTAACAACAATCGCAACATCCGATTTTTTCGCCAATTTCACAGCGTTATCAATCAACTTATCTGACGTATCTGCTGGAGGTTCCCAGCCCAGACGAACCATACCACCGGAATCACGACCATTTGTCGGATAATCAGCGCGGTATTCAATACGTATCTTGTGCTTTTCACCCGCTTTAAGGGAGATGTTTTTCTTCGTAGTGCCCAGCTTTTCACCTTGATTATCCACGAATAGCTTATCGTCGAGATACAGCTTGCTTGATCCCAAACTGGTTAATGACAATGCATAGTCACCATCCTTGGGAGCTGCAATTGCCCCTGTCCAGCGTGCAGATATCAAGCCGTTCAGTGTCGTTGGTGTATTGGGAACTTTAGGGGACTTCGCATTGAAGCCCTGATAATTATAAAATCCAAGGTTCATATTGACTTGGTCATCATTGCGTACAAGAATCGGATTGCCTTCCATCTTGTTATTCTTCCAGTATTCGCCTCGAAGCCCCTGTTCGCCATCTCCATAAGTCGCATATCCAACACTGATATCCTCTTTCTGATCAGATGTAGTCAACAGTGAAGACGGAACAGCAGATGGCCCTGGCATAATGTCTCCTGCAGAGATCGGGTCTGTGCCCGGTGCGTACTGGACGGTAACTCCTTTGCCGACACGATTGCGGATGCCCTCTAACGGACTCACGGTATACGTCGGGTTCACCAACGAACTGCCTCCGCCTGCCACAGTGCCGTTATCTGCATCGGGGCCAATCACAGCAATGGACTTGAGTTTATCTTTAGACAACGGTAATGCATTGTTTTTATTTTGAAGCAGTACCATACTTTCCTCAGCCAATTGACGGGCTGTTTTGCCATGGTCACGGGCATCAATTTGATTATTTTGAGCCGGGTGATCGAATAAACCTTTGCTGAACATTTGCACCAGAATGCGCCCAGCCTTATCATCAATCGTTTTTTCACTTACCTTGCCATTCTTAACAGCCGCCAGCAGCTGATCTCCCCATTTACCATATGGTGTCCCCGGTGTTTCCAGGTCCAATCCGCTATTTGCTGATTCGACTGTACTCAGGTTCGCACCGTAATCACTCATCACGAAGCCCTTGAATTGCAGCTCCTTCTTCAAGAGGTCTGTCAAAAGAGTTTTGTTCTCACAAGCAGACTCGCCGTTGACCTTGTTAAAGGAGCACATGGCCCCTCCCAAATCTGCCTTGGCGATGACTTCTTGGAACGGGCGTATGTAAATCTCATGCAACGCACGGTTACTGACTTTGACATTCGTCGTGAAGCGCTCCGTTTCCTGATTATTCATAAGGTAATGTTTCGCAGTCGCCAAAACAGGGTGGCTTTGTATACCTTTGACATAAGCGGTCGCCATTTGCGATTGCAGTAGCGGGTCCTCACCCATAGATTCAAAGTTTCGCGATCCCCATGGAATACGGGCAATATCCATCCCCGGTCCAAGCGCAACATTATGAGTTGTATTAAAAGCCTCGTCTCCGATCAAATCACCATACTGTTTGGCAGCTTGGGTATCCCACGTTGCAGCCAACGCAATTGGAGCAGGCAACGCAGTAGATTGCTTGTCCTGCACATCTGGATTGGCGATGCGCACACCCGCAGGTCCATCTGCCATCGTCAGCGCCGGAATACCCAACCGCTCCATCGAATTATTATAAAATCCATAGTAATTGTTGACCTTACCAGTCACCAAATCTATTTTTTCTTCCAGCGTCATTTCTTGCAGCAGCAACGCTGTCCGTTTCTCAGCCGACAGGGCCGTGTTCATCCAAGGCCGATCTGTCTGGCTTCCTGCCGCTCCTGCAATATTCATAGGTCCGATCACAACAGCCGCGATAACTGTCATCATCACCATACGGAACAACCATGTTGATTTCACTTTCACGTTTGTAACTCCTCCTTGATGTTAGGTCATGAGGTGAATGTCTATTCAACTCTCACAGGCTTGCAAAGGCTCTCGATCCTGCGAGCTCCGACAAGAATCCAGAGCCACGGGATAAGCAAGCAAGTCAGCAAAAGCCGCAATGGCTCAAGTGACACGTTTACCACCCTACCGTACATTTTCGAAAATTTCATTGAAAGTTTTTGGAAGTACAGCACTAGGACCTTCATTCTTCTCCATAAAAAGAGAGCGCTCACAATTCATTTAACTGATAATAAAATTACACTTTTGTAACTTTTTAATGACTATTTTTTAACTAATTTAAATCACAAAAAATGATTCATATGTCCCACTCTTGATTGACTCATATGGCGTTACCTATCGTGCGACCAAAGTCGCTATTTGGGAATTGGAAATACTTATGTATGAGGATTTTTCAAAAATCCCATAAGCGACTTCCAATGAACAAGATATAAATCGCAATGTTAATTCGTCTATATCTTGCACTTCGGAGCGACTGGAATCGAATTTTGCAAAATCCTAGTATAAAAAATAACGCTCACAAACAAAAAAAATTCCAGAGAACCTGAAAGGTCCCTGGAATTAACGTGATTATTCAAACGGATACCGAAGCCCCCACTGTGAACGAATCTGATCCATCAGTTTCATAATTCCTAATGATTCATCCAAAGAAATAGTAGAACTTTCGAGCAAGCCTTCGTTCAAGCAACGCCCGACTTCTTCTGCTTCAAAGGCATAGCCTGTAGAGGATCGGTCATCCTGAAAGTTTTGTGCCTCTTCACCGTCCACAACTAAAGTAGCCGATGTGCTGTTCAGGAATGACGGAATGTGGATATAGCCCTTTGTTCCATGGATGTATGCCTCATTCGTCAATCCGAGACGGACTGCCCCGTTAAGCATAGCCGTGCGTCCTTTTCCATAATCCAGCAAGATCGAAAATGTCTCGTCAACGCCTGTCTCCCCGATATGAGCAGTGCTCCATACATGCTCAGGTTCAGGGCCGAAGACCATTGAAGCAAAAGAAACCGGATAAATTCCTGCATCTAATAGAGCACCTCCGCCTAGCTCAGGGTTCAAAAGCCGCCCCTCCGGGTTCCAATCTATCCGAAAACCAAATTCCGCCTTAACCAGCTTTACCTCACCAATGTGTCCCGCATGTATCCACTCCCGCACTTGGCGAATCGGAGGCAAAAAACGTGTCCACATTGCTTCCATCAGGAATAGCTTACGCTCACGTGCAAAGCCGATCATTTCCTCCAATTCTTTACTATTGACGGTGAAGGGTTTCTCACACAAGACTGCTTTGCCTGCCCGAAGAGCCATCAGAACATTCTCTTTATGAAAAGGATGAGGAGTCCCTACGTAAATAGCATCTATCTCGGGATCTTGTGCTAATTCCTCATAGCTCCCGTAAGCCCTTGATATTTGATGCTTAGCCGCAAATTCGGTAGCGCTTTCAATAGTGCGTGATCCAACAGCATACCCTTCTCCATTCGTAACATGCGCCAAATCCGCCACAAATTGATCTGAGATCCAGCCTGTGCCGACAATTCCCCATTTAATCACTTTGCTCATACGTGTGTCCCTCCCAGCAATTTGGTTAACGTTGACTTACAACATACCCTTTTATTCTAGCAAACGCCTGTCCTAAACAAAAGAAGCATCTGCTAGACGACGGTTTCTTTTGTGGCCTAGCAGCATCTTCATTTATACCCATTATTGAATGACGTATCTGTAAAACTTTTTATCCACTTTCATGACTGGAAAACCAATCGGCAATTCTCCAGGAGCTATACTAACAAAGCCGTTCTTCTCATAAAAACGATGAGCTGCTACGAATTGTAGTGTTGTTCCAAGATAGATTTCTTCAATAGACCTTTCCCTAGCCCATCCTATGGCATGATGCAATAATTGATTCGAAACATTGAATGTTTTACCTCTATAGTTTTGTTTTACAAACATCTTTCTGAGTGCTGCCTTACGGTTCCCAATATCTAACAAAGCTATAGTCCCTACTACGTTTCCTTCACTAAGAGCCACCCAGAAGTTGCCGTTACCACGCTGATAAAAGTTTTCAATATCAAGCAAATCTGGCTGATCTTCTTTGGTTATGGCGATATCATATTCATCTTTTTGAATATGTAAAATTAAATCAACAACTTGTGATTGATATTCGGTTGAGTACTCTTTTAGAAAGATATTATTAAACATCGTTATGTTCTCCTATGATCGTCAATTGTTATACTGTTAGATTCCTATCAAACCACAGAACCTAAAATATTACCCATATCTCCTTATTCGTGCTCGATAAACGCTCAATATTAAATAACTCAACCTCCGCAACTAAACTAAGTTTCCACCTACACAGTCGAGGATTTGAAACCATTGTCTAGATGCGAACGTTGAGTTCATTATAAATCTATATACATCAGAATTCTATTCTACGCTTGAAGCTGTGTAAGAATTTGCGGGTCCTTGATCTTCTGATCCTCGGCCAACAACACAACTTTGGATAGAATCTCAGCTGTTCTTGGGTCCTCGTCCAGAAACGGCAGGAAGATGCGTCCACGATGCTGCGAATGCACCGGGATAATATGCAGTGCTCCCTTCGCTTGCTTGTAGACACCCCCGCTTCCCAGATGCACAGCATATTCGCCAAGAGTCCCATCTACACGTGCATAATTCCCATCCAAGCGTACATTGCTAATTTTCAGCAGGCGAAGTGATTCCTGCACAATAACCCTACGCATTTCAATGGTCGTCAGACTGGCCTCTGGATCAACGCCACCTACATGGGCAACACTGACGACCAGATCCACATCCCGCATAACTTCGGAGAACAGAACAGGAGGAACTTCGTTCAACGGTACGCTCTTATACGTTGTCCGATCAAAGAACTGCACTGTCTCCAGTGTAGGAGCCTCGGTATCCGCTGGTGAGAACCAGTCCGCCATGGCATACAGGTTCGCAATCAGATTCTCAGCATAGTACACCTTCTGAAGTCCGTCCTCATAGCTGACTGTCCATTGGCGACCTTTCAATAGGGATACCGTTTTATTCGGCTGTACCTGGTGTCCTGCATATCGACGGGAAACGGTCGCATTTGCACGTTCATCAGCATTCAGCAAGTACAGCTCACGGAACACCTGCTTAAATGGCTGGCGTATCTGGCGGTCGAATAAGTCCTTCTGGAAGTCGCTCCAACGACCACTTTCGAACAAATGAAGGGGATGGGCAATAATCAGCTTGTCCTCTTCTCCTATAGTATGCTGTTCAGCAAAAGGAGCCGTCAATACCAACGTTTCCTCATTAAAATATCCGAGGTGATCATCAGCCTTGAAAACCAGTGTCCGCACCAACGGAGCAAGCACAGGATTACCCAGCAATCCTCTCAATTCCTTCACCATAAAGGTCGTACCAGACTCCATAGAGCGTTCCAATTCTTTGCGAGCTCTGCGGTACTGATCCACTAGATCTCCTTTAAGCTCCTTCAGCGACGTAACATACTCATCCTTCTTGAAACGAGCCGGAATGGATTTCAGCGTCTTGCCTTTGCTGACAATTTCAATATCTGCCGCTCCTTCAGTATCAATGACGAGCTGCACCGTTGTAGCCTCGTCCAAAGCATGTGGCTCAAAATAAGACCGAAGATCATCCAGCTTACGAGCTTCCATATCCCATACGAGACGGGTTACGTCATCATAGCCTGCGTTACGTGCCAAATTCCCGAGCGCAATCCGTGAAACGAGTGCCTCACTGGCCTTACGCTGTGCCCCGAATTTTTTGCTTTGTTCCAGAAACCTCTGGATAAAATCATAACGTTCGCGTACATCTGGTTCAGGCGGCTGAGCAAGTGGAATCAGACTGTAGGTCAGCAAATGGTCTTTGTTTCGCTTGTCCTCCACTGATTTTTCCATTTCACTCCGTTTGAGCTTACCCAGCGTCGCATCTGCAAACAACTGGGATCGACGATGATTGGCTCCAGCCGAAATATACTTGGCACAATCGTACAGCAGGTCAAAACGTTTCTCGCCCAACGTCTCATAGGCCTCATGAAACCAGTGAATATCGAAGGCACCATCATTAAAATCTTGTGGAGCAATCGGCGAGTAATGAGCTACAATCGTTTCCTTCTCGGCCGAAAAACCTTCATTGATATGCGCATGGAAATACCATGCCGCACTGCGAAGCCCTTCCCAACCGAGATAGTCTGCTACAATCTCAATCCACTGCGGTGCATACATAGCCGCCTCCAGCAGACGTTTATCTGTAATTTTAGTGTTCTTCAGCTTTTCCATGAGCAACGTGGCATCCTCGCCATCACTCGGATAACATGCCTTGAGCAAGTGGCTGAACGATTCCTTTTTGGTAATACGATCACCGTAGCCGTACACATAACCACGCACAAACGTTTCCTTGTCGAGACCCTCCAGAATACGGATGAAATAATCCATACCTTCAAATTGGCTCAAGCCCATAACCTTTGGCGTAGCCTCGGTAGGCAAATCACCACGAACCAATTCAACCTCCAGCAGTCGATCAATAACCGTACGACGTATCTCCAAAAATTCTGGTTTGCTAGAAATCCATGTATTGCGGGCATTGGTTAAGGAACTCATATGTCTTCTGCTTTCACTACCAGCCAGCAGCTCCCGATACACTTCCCCTATACCGATCAACCCTTTTTCATATGCTTTGAAGTAATCCTCCAGATCCAGCGGAGAATAAAAACGATTTTCCGCTCCTGGCAGTTCTGCGTAGTTCACAAAGGTATGGAAAAAGCGCTTAAAGGACTCATCATCATGGACCTGCCCCTTCTCCAGTGCCACCCACGGTCCAGACAATAGATGGAGCATTCCCATATCCTCTTCAGGTCTGTCCTTAGGCATGCCTTGCATTAGTGAATTTAAAGCAAGGTCAATTACGTCAAATGTTTGGTCACCGGATGTGTCCATAAAATAAGCATTAACTAATGTGCTTACCTGATCGGAATAGGTCAGTTCTGCCATCCACTTCTGTACCTCGTTAATGCGATCCAAAGGATACATTTGCTCAGCGAAATCTTTACGCCATCCTTCCAGCAGCTTGTGCTTGCTTTGTTCTGAATAGTCCATGTTAAAAGAAAAGTATCGATAATAGCGATCCAGCGTTCGGTCCATAGGCTCTAATCGGTCATAAAAAACAAGCTCCAGCAGTTCACGCGCTTCCATGCCGCTTTCCTGCAAATAACGGTCCCACTCCTCATAGAGAGGATATAAAGACAGTCTGGAATCTACTTCTTCATCGATCTGAACCAGCCGTAGAGGGCGAAGGTTCGTCCCAATAAGCAATGTATCTTTGTAGCCCGAATAATACTCCGCAGTATATTCCACATCACGATGATGATGAACAAGCTCATCCAGTCCACTCAAGAACTGCTTGAGCTTCTCCAATGGACTAACAAAAACATCGGCCAATCGAAAATCACCCAGATCAACTTTCTCTTCCAACCAAGCTTCCTTGACATTCGGATCGTACAGGCCAAAACCGTTAGCCCCTGTATAAGCATCCTCCTGTCCCAGCTTGGACAGCAGTTGCTCCTCTTTGGCTGTAGGTTGCTGAATGATATCCGCCAAAGTCCGCAGGCTTTCATACTGTTCGGCACGATCCGGGTCTGCATATATCTTCGTCAATACTTCCAATCCACCCAATCGTTGCAGCTCCGCCTTAGCACGCAGCAAGCGTTCCAATGAGCCAGCGAGCGGCTCTTCCGATTGTGAGAGCAACACACCAATGACACTTTGGCGCAATGATCCCGTCTTGAGCTTTAATAAGGCTTCCATTTGTTGCATTTCTGGTTCCGACAGTGTCAGCTTACGTGCCTTGGCCACAGCGAACTCACGGATACTCATACTTTTGTCAGACAAACTGGAAAAAATAAAATCACGTTGTACCGCATCCTCAGGTTTTTGCACAAAATGGTTCAACAGTTCGCCACGCAGATTAGGGCTAACCTGTTCCTTTAAGGCTATGATTTCCCCAATCCAGGAAGCATCCATATCATAACCAGCGAGATACAGCATTTTTTGAATAGGTGCATCTGAGCGGTGATACAGATTAACAAAATCCAGCACCTTGGAGGGCTCGGTGGACTCACCCTTTTTCATATGTACAAACAGGTTATGAAGTCGTTCAAAATCCTTACGCCGCTCCTCTTTGCTCTCCAGCAAAGGAGTGCGCACCACTTTAACAATCCGATCCGCGACCGTCCCGCCTTCTATCCATTCATAAAAATAATTGCTTGTATAGTTCATCAGAATCCAATATTGAAGCTCCGGATCTGTTTCATCCAGATATTCTCTCGCAATTCCGAGGCGCACATCCTTGTTGTCACTGTTAGACAGTACATACAGCGCTACAATCTTCTGGTAAGTTGCTCCTTGCTCCATGAGTTTTCGAACCTGTCCATACAAATCACGTTCCTCATGTACTGCGGTAGCCCACAAACTCATATAAACTTCATTAGCATTTGAGCTGATCAGCCATTCCTGACGCAGTTCACTACGAGTCAATGCTTCATATGCCTGCTCGATCAGTTGGCGAACGACCCGCTGATTGGCGGATTCCAAGCCCATTCCCGTCCATACTGCAAGCGCCCGCACCACCGAACTGTAACGAATGAAGCCTTGGTCGATGATTACCTTCAACAGATATATTAGAGCCTCCGGGGTTCCTTCATCCATTTGTTCCACGATACTTTGGCGCAATCCCTCCTGGAGTTTGGCGGCTGCCAAGAGCTCGCCGATCATGCGATAATTCTCCTCCTGATGACTCAGGAGCATGCCTTTAATCATATTGCGCGTAAGTAACGCCGCCTGATTATCTCCATAAATAATAGCTTTTAACGCCTCAAGTACCTGTGAATTATCGTGATCCAGCTCATAAGCAATCCAGTCACCAATCGTTTCCTGAATCCGGTAATCTCTGCCTGGTTCATAATCCTTTTTTGTTAAATAATCCATTACGGAGAACCCCATACAGTCCATTCGGATCAACTGCACCATTTTTTTATAAACCCGGGAAGTATGGGCCGTAATATCCGAAGTGCGAAACGGTTTTCGCGCATACCCTGTGCTGTATGGATATTCAGTCACATGCTCCGTTAGATGTGCGAATACGTCGCCCGTTGTTTGTCCAATTAGAGCATGTAATACCTCTGTCAGTGGCTTAAACAGTGACTCTCCGCTTTCTGTCGCCCGTTCTTTTAATATTCGCTGACATTCGTTAAAAAGCTCCTCGTTCTCCTGTATGTAATGAAGCTTACCCAGTTCCACAACATACTGAGCTAACTCCTGTTGTGGTCCATCCAGTTGCGCCGCGCGCTCCTTCAGTGTGGTGAAATATTCTTGCTCATTGTTCTCTTGATGCATGTTTCATTTCCCCCTCTACCATAGGCCTCCAGCTAGCATTGTGAAGCGTATAAATACAATCTCATTCCCATCCTTAAGTGACAAAGGAGCATCGAGTTCAATAGTTTCCTCGTCACATACAAAAACTCTGTATAAACCATCTTCAAATGCCTGCATCGCCGTGTTCACGGCATCCTTCATATCCGGGACACCATCATTATATATGGAACCGAATCCTACTTTGCCTATCTCGCCTTGTGCCTGTACTTCTTCTCCCGTAAGGAACGGAATCAGCGCGACACTCTCCTGCTTTTCCCGCAGCTTTTGAACATTCAGAGCAACGGTTGCAGTAATCAAATCTCGCAATGTTTCTGGAGCAGGACTCAGCTCTATTTCCTGTCGTGCGAGTGCGGGCTTGCGCTTCCCCAAACTTTTTACAGTTACAAACAGCTTCATGTCGTTCCCCTTCCTTTTTATTCACGCTTTTGGCCCGTTGTCAGCTGAATTTTTCGACCCATATAAAAACACCGTTAACGAAATCGAAAACGAATGTTTGTTCGTATTTTTATTTTAATATGTTCCTTATCATTACTCCATCGCCCTTTATGACCAAAATTCGCAGCGGTGCAACACCCTAAAACCTTAAAAAATAAGACTTTATACCCTGTTTTCGATAATTCCTTTCCATATTAAGGATGAAAAAAAGACCTGCACAAGGGAGACCATCTGCTCTTCACAGACTTCCTTCCATTATACAGGTCGTATTTCATCATAAAACGATGTTTCAACATACTTATTT
>RCUF01000447.1_pt1 | contig 12843 bp, 13 predicted proteins | sample 2166311 | NCBI WGS metagenome assembly RCUF01 (sample SAMN09932608, study PRJNA488358) | compost metagenome | feature: garden; material: soil; isolation source: compost soil in 4-hydroxybenzonitrile-enriched culture | place: Germany: Experimental Botanical Garden Goettingen | collected 2016-01-27
ATTTGCTTTGTTCCTCATATCGATCTCCCAGTTTTATGTCTCAGATTCAGATACTACAAATCGCAATAACCGATAACCATTCCGCCAACCGCACCTGCAATAACAACAACCCAAGGCGGCAACTTCCAATACACCAGCATTAAGAAAAGTACACATGCCAAAGCAAAATCCACTGGTAACAAGATAGCCGTGGTCCACAACGGGTTATATAGAGCCGACAATAATATGCCGACAACTGCTGCATTAACGCCAATAAGAACGGATTGCACCTGAATATGATGACGTAAATTGTTCCAGAAGGGCAATACACCCACCATCAACAGAAATCCAGGTAAAAAAACGGCTATTGTAGCAATTAAGGCTCCTTGTACTCCACTGATCATGGCGCCCACATAACCAGCAAAAGTAAACAAAGGTCCTGGCACCGCTTGTGCCACTCCGTACCCTGCTAAAAAGTCTGACTTGCTTATCCATCCCGTCGGTACAACCTCACGTTCCAGCAGCGGGAGTACAACATGGCCCCCACCAAACACAAGTGATCCAGCCCGATAAAAGCTGTCGAACATGGAAACCCAACCCATCCCGGCAAATGATCTCATCATAGGCAACGCGAACATAAGTCCAAAAAAGAGAACCAGGCAAGCCGCAGCAAATCCGCGGCTAATGGAGACATTCAGCTTTGGCGCATCCGGGATGTCTATTTTTCTGTATAGCATTAGACCTGCAATTCCTGCGAGTGCAAGAACAAGCACCTGACTATAAGCCGTCTGCCATATTAGAGTAACGCTTGCTGCAAGGATAACAATAGTAGCTCGATTTCGGTCAGGGGCCAGCTTTTGCCCCATACTAAGAACGGCTTGTGCGACAATAGCGACCGCTACTATTTTAAGACCATGAATAAAACCTGTACTGCCGATATCAAATCCTTGCAAAAGAAAAGCAAACAGAATCATAACGATCAACGATGGCATAGTAAAGCCTAACCAAGCTGCCAGACCTCCCAACCATCCGGCACGTACGATGCCAATTCCAATTCCTACCTGACTGCTTGTCGGCCCCGGCAAAAACTGACTTATCGCTACCAAATCTGCATAGCTACGTTCGTCCATCCATTTACGGCGTTGTATGTATTCATTATGAAAATAACCTAGATGCGCAATTGGACCCCCAAATGAAGTTAGACCGAGCTTCACGGATACACCTAACACTTCCAGAAGATCGCGAAATATAGTTGGTTTTTTCATGAACAGTTGCTCCCTCCATGTCAATGTAAACATACTACTGATTGATTGTTAACTTTCACATGGAAGATCATAATCGCTGTGTTAACTGCATATTTTTTGAACACACCTTTGAAATACTTGAAAAAATAACCTTTATCTTTAATAATAGTTGAAGAGTGTAAAAACACAGCTCCGGTTGGTAGTCCGGACATATCGTTGACGCTTCTCTACTGTCCGATGTCAGTAACCTTCCCCCCTTGGGATGTCCATCACTCGCAGTTTAATCAAAGGGGGCGGTTTGCATGAAGCTAACCGTATTTTTTAATGGTCAGTATTGGGTTGGCGTTGTAGAGAGTCAGGTTGGTTCTAGCCTCAGAGCATGTCAATTTTTGTTTGGGGCTGAACCTAAAGATGGAGAAATTCTGGAATTTGTCCATTACAAAATGCTGGATCTTCTTGCTTCGAGCCAGCAGCAAGTGGAGATTTGTCCCAATACCGCCAAAAGAATTAATCCTAAACGTCTGGCCAGACAGGTCGCCAAGGAAATTCAAATGCGTGGCGTCTCAACAGCAGCCCAAGAAGCCATGAGGCTTGAGCTTGAAACAAGAAAAAAGGAAAAACAGATTCTAAACAAAACCATGCTCGAGGAAATGAAGGAGTATAAGTATCAATTAAAACAGCAAAAAGCAAAAGAAAAACATCGAGGGAGATAGAGTTCACTTTTCTCGTTTACTCCAAACTCGAGCCTATCCTTAAACACAGCAGAGGGTCGCCCCAGGCGACCTTTTTGCAATTCCTGAACATTTGCTTACTACTGCGATAGTAACTTCCGAAGCGCCAACTCTATTTCGTCATGATTCTCTTCGATCAACCACTCCTGAGGAATGAACATATAATGACAGTTATTATGATGCAAATAGCTGTATATGATTTGCGCTGTGTCGATTTCATCTCGACGAACTTCGTTCCGCATTTTTTCAGGGTTCTCCTCAAAATAATGTAAAACCCGTTCTTTTACTTCTGTCATAAAACTACCTGACTTAGAACACTCCACCGAAAATTTCTCGCAATATAGGATGTTGTTCCTCTTCACAAGAAATAGTTTGATTTCCCCGTCATTCAAAGGTTCTATCATCGCAATATTGTGATTTTGTTCCGCAAAGTCAATCACTTTTTCTTTATTGATCAGAAATTTGACAGACTCGATATAATCCCTATATTTCGCTGCCTTTTCAAAATCATAAAGCTCTGAGGCCTCCAGCATTTTGTGTTCCATTTCTTCATAGAGACTTTGATCATTTCCACCAAGTAGAGCGATCACCCGATCCATAATTTCGTTGTACTCCTGAACAGCTTCCCCGCCAATGCACATTCCCAAGCATAATCCGAGCGAATGGTTCAAGCATGGAGTCGAATTTGAAGAAGTAGAATTACATGCGATTTTAAAGCATTCCTGAAGGCCTTGAACGGACTTCTCTACCGAGATCCTGCTGGCAGTATAAGGACCAAAATGCACAGGATAAAGTTCGTCGTCGATGCTGTTGCTTACTTCTAACCGCCGCATCCCAGCGGATTCTCGCACCACAATGAAGGAGTAACCTTTCGGATTTTTCATTTTCCTGTTATATATCGGCTTGATTTCCTGAATGAACTGACATTCCAGCATAAAAGCTTCAAACTCTGTATCTGTAACCCTATAGTCCAAATCCTTCACATGCTGAACAAGCTTCTTCACCTTTGGTGAATGAGACTTGTTGTTGTAAAAATACGATTGCACTCTTTTCTTTAGGCTTTTTGATTTGCCGACATAAATAATCTCTCCACGTGAATCCTTCATGAGATACACTCCTGGTGAAAAGGGAAGGCTGTCTATTTTCTCTTGTATGTAAATATCAATTCCCCCTCGGCTCAACGTCGATAGTCACCAATCCGTATTATATTGTACTATATCATGATGATCGTATACTAATTATACTTGTACCATCAGTTAAATAGATTACTCTATAATTATCATCCATTTCTGGCGCTATAAAAGGAATATGTAACTCATTGATTCCTGAGATCGACAAAATCTCAAGCATTTGCCCCAATCTGAATGGTAATTGATCGAGAAAAATATCGATATAGTATGTCAGCTTGGCCTTTCCAAGCGCTTGATCCATCCAGGTAATCGCAAAATGAAATAACATAGGCTCGTGATGACGCGTACCAATCCAGGCAAGATCCGCTTGATTGAATATTTCAACAAGTGAGGCAGCTTCAGCTTCACTTATTCGTTTCGAATCATTTACAAAGTCTACGACCCCATGGGTCACCAGATGAAATGAGAATACCTCTGTCAAATAACGCTTCCACTTACTAAGCAATTCTTGATCTCTATCCTTCCTAACCTGATGCGGAAAAAACATGTCTGATCCATCCTCCATTCGACGTCAATGACATCGATCTGTTCGATTTATATGTGTTACTTAATTGGAATATTGTATAATTCAATCGCTGTATTGAGTGATTTATTAATGTCATTAACAACATCAAACGCTGGATCTAAAGTCTCCTCAATCTCGTCAACAAATAGATCTATATGAAATCTAAGCGTTGTCCCTAACTGTCTCCCATACGGAGTTTCCGGTGGAAGGGCAAAAGGTCTTAATTGGATTTTTGTTCCCCCTCTTGCACGATCACGGACAAACCAAGCAATGAACTCCAGCGAGTGTAAGCTTTCAATAGAATTGTCGATAAAGAATTCAAACTGAATGAGCACTTCATTCTCTAATCCGCCTTTTGTGCGTAATAATGCAGCATGAGGCAAATGAGCATATGCAGAGAGCCCCAGCATTTCTGAATCAATCGGCTCCAGGTTCTCAACGCCACTCTCTATCTCGGTAATTCCTTGTAATCGAAGTAATGTGTTATGAAAATTCTCTATCGCAATGGGATAATTACTCATGTTTTCCTCCTCGAGTTATTCCAAATTTAGTACATATGGTATTGCTCCCTTTATAGTGTATATCGACTAAAAATAAACAATTGATTATAAATTTCCTTCCAAAAAAAACGACAGACCAGGATGCAAAAGAAAAGTCCTGGTCTGTCGCTGTATACATTCCTCAAAAATAATATTTTTACTTCAATGCATGCATTTTCGCTTCTGCCTCTTCCCAGCTCACTGTATATCCCTGACCTTTTGCACAAAAAATGGACGAGGACGTATATTCGGCATCTGCATCTTTGTTGTATCCAATCATTTCAATAACCTCTTGTTCATTGTGGCAACGATCATATCCCGCGAACGTTAAGCTCAGAGCACCTTTTCCTTGGGTGAAGGCAGCGAGCTGACTACTATAATCCATAAAAGTAGCAACAGGAACAGTTCCAGTAATAGTAGCCTTGTTTCCCTCGCTTCGTGGAGCATCAAAGCTGCCATGAGCCTGTCCAATATCGGAAATAACTCGGCCAATATGATCCAGTTCAACTTTAATTTTAAAATGGTAGTATGGCTCAAGCAGAACATTGGACGCTTTTTCTAACCCTTGTCTCAAAGCTCTGTACGCAGCTTCTCTAAAATCACCGCCGGAGGTATGTTTATTATGAGCTTTTCCGGTCAATAAAGTTACCTCCACGTCGGTTAACGGTGAACCAGTAAGCAGACCATGATGTTCTCGTTCAAAAAGATGATGGCGAATTAAATTCTGATTCCCTAGTGACAAATCATCGGCATGGCAGGCATTCTGGAACGTAATTCCATGATTTCTTTCACCCGGACGAAGCTGAAGATGCACCTCGGCATAATGCCCCAAAGGTTCAAAATGTCCACAACCGATGGTATCGGTCGTTATGGTCTCCTTATACAAAATTTCCGGTGTATTAAACGTTACATTTAAGCTAAACCGTTCCTTGACCAGCTGCTCCAGCACTTCAAGCTGAATTTGACCCATAACATGAATATGAATCTGCTGCAGCCTTTCTTCCCATGTCACATTCAATGAGGGGTCTTCGGCATTCAACATTTTAAAATAGGCCAAAGCTTCCTTCACATTTACTTTAGGCTCAAAAATAACCTTGGATTTTAACGTAGGAACCATTTCATAGCTAGCTCTTTCTTTCAATGCACCTACTCCGTCGCCAACAGTGGTCATGGTTAGACCGGTTACTGCAAAAAGCTGCCCTGCTTCCACCCGATCCACCGCTTTATAATCCCGCCCATTGTATAGGCGAATTTGTGTTATTTTCTCCGTCACCGTGTTCTCAGCATCGCCGTAATTGATTGTATCCCTAACCTTTAACGAGCCGCTCAACCCTTTGATGTATGTAATTCTTGTGCCATGCTCATCATGACGAATCCGATACACCTGTCCGGCAAAAGGCTCCTCGCTACTGTACTCAGTGATGGTAAGCTGATCCAGGTTCTGCAAAAAGCTCTCTACTCCTATACCTTGAAGCGCAGAGCCGCAGGCATACGGAAAGATTTTGTTCGTTTTGATCAACCGTCGCAGGGTGTTCAGCCATAAGTCCTTGCTGTAGCCTTTTTCCATATATTCATTCAAAAGGGCTTCATCGCGCTCCGCAACGTATTCAATCAGCCCCTCGTTCATTCTGCCATCTGCAAATAACGAGTCGGTAATATCGCAGGCATCCGCTGTAAAATTGGACCTGATATCGTGCACAGCCTGCTGCACATCAGCTCCCTCCCGATCTGTTTTGTTAATAAAGAAAAAACACGGAATTTGAGGTTTACGCAGCAGCTCCCATATTGACTCCGTCTGTCCTTCAATTCCTTCTACTGCGCTAACAATAATGATGGCATAATCCATCGTCTGTATTCCTCTCTCCATCTCGGGGGAAAAATCAGTATGGCCCGGCGTATCCATCAAATAGTAGCTAGAATCGCCATATGTGAACATGCCTTGATCCGAAAACACGGTAATCCCGCGCTGCCGCTCAATTTCGTGACTATCCAGAAAGGCGTTCTTGTGATCCACTCTACCTCGATTTTTTATACTTTTTGTATAATAAAGCAGTTGCTCCGAAAAAGTTGTTTTCCCGGCATCTACATGCGCTAATATTCCTATCGTCTTGTTCATCATTCATTGTGTATCCTCTCACCTATGCTGATAATAAAGATTATAGAGTAAATATACCCTACGATCCTAATCGTTGTCACACATATCGCGGGTGGAGGAATGGTGCAATATGCTCAGCGAACGTTACGTGTTCTCGTCAAAAAAGCTGCAATAGTGCAGGTATATTCTACTCAAAGTACTCATTTGGGTCAAAAGCCTGCAATAGTGCAGGTTTTCCAATGTTTTACATACACAAACCAAAAAAACACCCGAAAAAGATGTATTTTTGCAGGAATTCCTCATTGTTATTTGTGACTACAAATAAATGATGCACTTTTGCAGCTTTTCCAACAAAAAAACCACCCGTTCTAACAAAGGTCAAAACGGATGGTCCGAAGAGATGTAAAGGGAAGCAAGCACAATGTCGAGAATTATATTGCATAAAATTAGAAATTCCTATTATTTTTTTTGTAAAAGTACTATTTATAAAAACATTTCTCATACATAAGACGTTAATTTATTATGATCTAACCATATGGGGGTACAAAATGAGAAAAATAATTGGCTCTACATTAATTTTAATAATAGTCCTACTTCAATTACCCACATTACCAATAACAACAGCATCAGCCAAATCTACTGCCATTACTTTTCCCGACCCTGTCTTCGAAATGATAATCAGACACTATATTAACAAACCAACCGGAAGTATCACTCAGAGTGATGTTGATCAAATCAAGTCAATTAACACGAATGAAGTTCACTCTATGCTGGCAGACAGATTAAAGTCCACTCAGCAAGATGCATCTGAGCCGCCTAACGGCATCCTAAGCTTAGAAGGCATACAGTATCTTCACAATTTAGAATCACTTCATATTGAATTAAAACATAACCCTGTGATTCGCCATACGATCAAGGATTTAACTGAATTAAAAAATTTAAAAAAGCTGAAAAAGTTAACGCTCATCGGAGTGTCTCTTGAATCTATTCAAGGAGTGGAAGGCCTCACTCAGTTGACTGATCTGAATTTAAGCTATAATGTCATCGCAGACCTCGAACCTCTAAAGCCACTTACTAAGCTTGAACATTTAGATTTATCCTGGAATCAATTGTCTCAAGGCCGGGGGCTGACTCCTTTAAAAGGGATGTCGAAATTGAAAAATTTGAATTTAGAAATGAATGCCGTCGAAGATATCACTCCGCTTAGCTCGCTTACCAATCTTCAGGAATTGATACTGGGAGGTTCGGGCAATGGGGATTTATCTCCTCTTCAAAAGCTGACCAAGCTTCAAAAGCTGAACATAAACTATTTTAACGCAAAGAACATTTCAGCACTTCAAAACCTGACACAGCTGCAAGAGCTTTCATTATTACATAATCAAATAACGGATTTGTCCCCACTGTCTAATATGAACAAGCTGCAGGTGCTGAACTTGAGTGAAAATCAGGTATCATCCCTGCAGCCGATAGAAAAATTAACAAGCCTGAGAATCATTAATGCCAATAATAATCAGATCAAATCGTTGGCTCCTTTGAAAGGAATGGTCCACCTTAAAAAGATTGAAGCAGCAGACAATCAAATTGTTTCCATTGAAGAACTTAGGGGATTAAAGAACCTTCAAGATGTCAATTTAGTAAGAAATGTAATCGATTTTCGAAGCGGAACTCCTTCCTCTTTAGCTTTAGCTGCTTTACAAGGTCAGGGCTCCAAAGTTTTTTATGATGAATTCAAACCATTTCCCGATATTTTTCTAATGCTGAATAAAAAAACGGCCTACGCATATGGAGAATATATAACGCTGCCCGCTGCTCCTATTGAGAAAAAAGGACGCACATTAGTTCCACTTCGTGTGGTTAGTGAGTTAATGGGCGCCAAGGTAACTTGGAATGGGGTGGATCAGTCAATTACAATTGAATTCGAAGAGAATAAAATCCAGATGACCGTCGGTTCTACGAAATTAACTGTCAATGGACAGTCGTCTGAAATGGATACCGTCCCTGTTATTTACGGCGGCACAACTTATGTTCCAATTCGATATATAGTTGCTCAATCGGGTATGTCAGTACAATCTGACGGCTATGGCATCATATTAACCAAGCAAATAGTTAACAAGCACTAAAATGATTTCAAAAAATCGTCAAGTGGCCTTAGCAGTTTATCACGATCAAGCTCATAGTAAAATCTGTTTTCTGTTCTTGTAAAGCTAACCACCCCGATTTGTTGCAGGAAACCAATATGATAAGATACGGTTGGCGGTGAAATGTTCAAGGCTTCTGCCAGCTCCTGCCCAAACCATGGGCGTTCAGATAGAAGCCTGATAATCGCGATTCTGTTCACATCGGATAGAACCTTAAAGAAATGAGCTTGTCTCTCTGCAATAGCCGAATCATTAAACAAAAGCTCCGAATATATCCCTAAGACAAACCAATCCCTTACATTCTCCTGATAAGAAGAATAAGCGTGACAGCTTACGTATTTGAAAAAACTCAAATGAAGAACATAGCCGGGTGGATGATCCTTTAGACTATCGATATTCAAATATTGGCTAATAAATAGGTCAGGATTGTCCTTCAGCATCGCATCATATCTAGGTTTTTCTGTTTCGATATTTTTAATAATTTCATCTTCAAAGGGGGTAAATGCTACGGTATTCAATCGATTCAATAACAAGGTAAACCGCTGCTTGATCTCCTCCGGATTTTCCACTGCTTCGATAACTCTAGTCTTTCTATTCTCATCCTGAAACTTAGTATCCTGGATTAACTGCAATAGTTTGAGTTGCTTCCCTTTAAAGGCTTTGTATGCAGGTGTACCTCTTACAGGCAAGGTGTTTTTACAGACACTTTCAATAATTTTAAATACAAATTCATCCGCGGTGTCCTGCTGGACTTGATCTATGATTTCATTTACCTTATCTAAGGCAGGGTTATGGACTATATATTTATAAAGAATAAAACCTAATCCACTTGCATCAAAAAAGTATGTCAATTCCTGCTGTATGTAGTGAGAAAGTGTCTTTTTCATTTCTTGAAGCATCCCCGTAATCTTGGCGTTCGGCTCCAAGTCAAAAGCACGGATCATCTCGATAAAACCTTTATCAGTACCTAGCGCAAACAGCGAATTTAAAAACTCCATAGGTGCACTAATCCGAATATCTATAGATTTTTTCATGCTGATCAGCCTCTATTCATATTTGAATTCGATAAACATCTAATACATCATACAGGATTGTAACGAATCGAGTCAATTTATTATATAATCATCTAATCTGTATTGATTTTATAATTATCTAATGTATAATCAAAGTGCATAATCATCTAGCAAGGAGTGGTTACATGATAGATAAAGGATTATTGTTAGAACGTTTGGATGCCATCGGTCAAAGTCTGAGTAATTATGATCAAGCATTGCTTTTGCTAGGGCTGGGTTCTGTAGGAGCTGAACTAAACAGGCTTGACTCTTACTCAGATCTGGATTTCTTTGTCATTACCAAATCAGGCAACGCATCTCGATTTATTGATCATTTAGACTGGTTGAATAATGTCTATCCACTGTCCTATCAATTTCGAAATGCAGATGTCGGTTGGAAAATTATGTTTGAGGATGGGATATATGGAGAGTTCGCGATTTTTGATGAAGACGAATTGAAGCATATTCCTTGTTATGGAGGTAGAATCATCTGGCATAAACCTGATTATGAGCCACAAATTCCAACCTTAGACCAACAGAACCCTATCAAACGTCCTGACTCCTTGGATTTCCCCTTGAATGAAGCTATCACTAACATTTATGTTGGTCTTTGCAGATATGCCAGAGGAGAAAAAATGTCCGCAAAAACATTTATAGAATCCTACGCAGTAGGTCAAATCATCTCCACACTACATTTACATAGTCAAGAACTGCCTTGTGATCTTGATCCGTATAGTAATGACCGAAGAGTTGAAGCAAGATTTCCAGACTTCGCCGTCCATTTAAATGAAATGCTTCAGGGATATGACAGGGTCCCTCAATCTGCGATCCGAATTTTAACGTATTTAGAGACGATTTATCCAGTAAATCGGAAGCTATCTCAAGAGATCAGAAGTCTAGCCTTGCAATTAGGAGCAACCTTATCTTAATTAAAGGAGGAACAAATGCATGTTGAACGTTCTCATATTAGGTGGTACAACCTACGATTCTATTATTACCTTACCTCAGCTTCCCCAGCCAGAGTCGCAAACGATCCATTATGCTCCTTTTCACGAAACAATTGGCTCTACTGGTGCGGGCAAAGCACTTAATTTGTGCAAATTAAACGTGCCTTGTGTTTTACATTCCATCATTGGAGATGATCTATATGGTCATCAGATTGTTGAGGGCCTTCAAGAAGCAGGAGTTAATTTTCAATACGATTTTGATCCTAAAGGGACAGAGCGCCATGTCAATTTGATGGATCAGGATGGCAGCCGAATATCTATTTTTGTAACTCAGTCCTCATCAAATCCCCCATTAGATATGATCAAGCTTGAGGAGCTTATTCGACAATGTGATATAGTGGTGCTGAATATTATTGCTTATACCAAACAACTGATCAGTCTATGTCAGAAACATAATAAGCCGATCTGGACCGACCTTCACGATTATGATGGTACGAACAGCTATCATGAGGATTATATCAACGCTGCAGACTATATCTTCATGAGTTCAGATAGTTTAGATGATTATAGTAGCGTCATGTCAGCTCTTCATCATAAAGGCAAGAAGCTTGTGGTGTGCACACACGGGAAAAAGGGAGCGACTTGCTTGAGCGAAGACGGTGTGTGGAGAGAATCCAACATTGTTAAGGATTACATCTTCAAAGATGCCAATGGTGCTGGGGACAGTTTCTTTTCCGGCTTTCTGTACGGGTACTTGAGTAATAAATCTATTGAAGAATGTCTAGGTCTTGCTACCATATGTGCGGGATTAAGTATTACTTCCGAAGAATTAGCCTATCCAGAATTAAGCGAGGAACTACTACAGCAAGAGTATGTTAAATACTATGGGGGGTGATTCCCCCCCATTTCTTAAATCTCTCGTATGTTATAAATTTTTGGTTAATATGACCTCCAGAGGTTGAGAATCAAGTAATAGACATCCAGCATCACGATACCCCAATTTCCTATAAAAATGTTGCGCTTCTTCATTCGACTGCGATGACGTCATTACTAATTCAAATCCTCTTTGACGCATGTTTTCTTCCCAAAGTAATACGATTTCCTTTCCTATGCCTTGCCCTCTATACTCTTCATCAATCCATAACATATTCATAAAAGGAATGTTATCCCAAAAGTATCCAAATCTCATCCATCCCACTTTACTCTCTGAATCTCTGATTATATAGATCTCTTTTTCTTGAATCTTAGTTCTTACCAATGATTCAGGTATATGTTTATCTCGGTCTACTATAAATGAGTAATCTTGTTCCGTTGCAATCCCTATCTTCATTGAAATCCCCCTGTTTGATATTATTTTATACGGTTTACTTAATATATTCGCGATTAATCACTAAAGATTGACAACTCTGAAATTGCTTCTTCTACTGTTTTTAATCCTAACTCTGGATAATAAGATAAAATTTCAGAAACAGCTCCTACTAGAGTGGGAAAGGTATTAACTTTCTTATTCTCCCCATTTAAGGGAGCTTTAAAGATTGAATACTCGTAATCACTGTGTTCTATTTTATTTTCTTCTATATAATAGTTATATAGCCATGCTGTTTTTTTTAGATTTGGAAAAGTATTAGTAACAATATATTCTACATCTGTACTATCATTTGCTAAAAGCTCACTCATTCTTTCCATAACCTCTCTACATTTAAGAAGTTTTGTCTGATCTTTATCTTTTCCTCGTTTTAACAAATCAATTTCAAGAACACGCATATCTTCCCAGGTTCGAACAGCTTTATAGATTTCAAATGAATTCATCACTCTGACTACCTCCCGAGTTAACCACCTTTAAATTTCATACAAACTGGACAAAAGAGCTACTCACTATGAACCTCTGCGTGAATATGGTTTTAATACGATGTTAATTCTAGCTTCGAAATACTTACAATTATAAAAGTTCTTTTAATAAGTAATAGTGTTTATAATCATTTGGAGCATTCTCTATAACGGCAATAATTTTATATCCATACTTCTTATAGAAATCAGGAGCCTGGAAACTAAAAGTGTTTAATTTAATGAAAGAACAGTTCTTTTCCCTAGATATTTTTTCAGCTTCCTCAAGAAGTTTTTTGCCGTATCCTTGCTCTCGATAGTCAACATGAACCCATAAAATATCAATCTCCATCCAATTCCAACAAATAGCGCTATTCAATCCTGCAATAATTTCTTCCTTATCATTCTTCAAACATAAATTAATTTCTTCATATCGACCATTTAGTACATGCTGTGAATTAAATTCAATTAGTTTGTTTCTAACGTAATCACTATCTTCATTCGTGCTTTGAATGATGTTTGAAAAGTTCATATAATCCTCCAATGTCAAAATTGATTGCATCAATTTCGTATAACGTTCTTATATCTGCGATTCTGAG
>RCUF01000448.1_pt1 | contig 12842 bp, 15 predicted proteins | sample 2166311 | NCBI WGS metagenome assembly RCUF01 (sample SAMN09932608, study PRJNA488358) | compost metagenome | feature: garden; material: soil; isolation source: compost soil in 4-hydroxybenzonitrile-enriched culture | place: Germany: Experimental Botanical Garden Goettingen | collected 2016-01-27
TGTAAACAACATAAAATCACCGCTCTCTGGCATATATTATATAGATATTATACCACATTAACGCGGTGATTTGGTGAAATAATGACTTTTTCAACAGCCTGACATTCGCAGCAATTTAGGGCATTTTGAGAATTTACATGATCAAAACCTGCACATTTGCAGCAATTCATGCCTTGGAAGGGCATTCGGAGTATATCAGTTGGGTCGAACCTATAATCTATAATTGTGCCTCTAATAGATAGCTCAAGCGGTAAAGGGATCGTCTCCCTTGCTCCAAATCCTATATTATTTACTTCACCATTGCCAAAGCCAGCCCATCATAGGCTGGAAGCATCGTACTGATCAAGCGTTCATCTCTAGCGATCATTTCATTAAATTTACGGATAGCCTGTACCGATGGTCCGTTCTTATCTGTATTCAGTGTACGTCCGCGCAATAAGAAATTGTCCCCTGCGATAAGCGCTCCAGGAGCCGCCAATGAGATCGCATATTCCAAATAGTGCGGATAGTTCTCCTTGTCAGCATCGATAAAAAAGAAATCGAAAACTGCACCCTCGCTTTTCAGCACTTCGAGACTGTCCAGCGCGGGTCCAATCATATATTGCACCATCCCCCCATAGCCGGCATTCTCCATGTTGGTTTTTGCTAATTTTGCGTTATCTTCACTTATTTCCAACGATACAATTTTACCGTCATCCTTCAATCCTTTAGCCAGGCATACCCCGCTATATCCACCAAGCGCACCAATTTCCAGCACCGAATGAGCACCTGATGATCTAACCAGCAAAGTCAGCAGTCTCCCGTACCCCGGAGCGATTGAAACATCATTTATGCCATGATCCTGAATGGAGCGAGTCACTGCCTCCAGAACCTCGTCTTTTTCATATAAATCATCGCTATATTGTTCAGGCGTAAGCATAATACAACATCGTTCCTTTCTTCCCTCTCGCAATTTACATCACATTGTCCTATACTGAATTGTATGGTTTTTCAGCATTTCCTACAAGTAAGTGTATGGAGTTGATCAATGTAATGTCAGGTAAATTGGATTTAATCGCTACCGCGCCTATGGGGCTTGAGGCTGTAGTTGCGCGTGAGCTTAAAGATTTAGGCTACACCGAGACAGTGGTTGAAAATGGAAGAGTTAACTTTAAAGGTGACCTGATCGACATTTGCAGATGTAATTTATGGCTGCGAACTTCCGATCGTATCCTGATCAAAATGGGCGAATTCAAGGCGGTAACATTCGATGAATTGTTCGAAGGGACTAAAGCACTGCCTTGGCAGGATTGGATTCCTTCCCACGGCGAGTTCCCTGTTGAAGGAAGATCTCACAAATCCCAGCTGAGCAGCGTACCTGCCTGTCAGGGAATTGTGAAAAAGGCGATTGTTGAGAAGCTGAAAGAGTCCTACCATACAGAATGGTTTCAGGAAAATGGTCCACGTTATGTGATTGAGATTATTTTGCTTAATGACATGGCACTGCTTACTCTCGATACGACAGGTCCAGCACTTCATAAACGGGGATACCGCAAGGTAGCAACAGAAGCTCCGTTAAAAGAAACGATGGCTGCTGCGCTTATTTTGCTTAGCCGCTGGAATCAGAATCCTTCACGTCCGTTCTACGATCCGTGCTGTGGATCAGGAACCTTGCCGATCGAAGCGGCATTAATCGCCTGGAACATCGCTCCTGGACTTCGTCGTTCCTTTAATGCGGAATCCTGGCCTGAAATTCCAGAGAGACTGTGGCAGCAAGCACGTGAGGAAGCGATCGATGCTTCAAGAGATGACATCGAGCTGAACATTACCGGCAGCGATATTGATCCAGTTGCGATCGAAATTGCCAATGCCTCCGCTAAAAGCGCAGGACTGGCTAAAGAGATCAAATTTGAGGTCATGCCTGCCGCCAGAATTCGTCCTGAAGGAGATTATGGCTGTATGATCACCAATCCACCTTATGGTGAACGGATCGGCGAAGAGAAGGAAATTCGCAGACTCATATCTCAATTAGGACGAGTAACGGCAGAGCTTCCAACCTGGTCGTTTTTCGCTATTACTCCTACAAAGCAATTTGAGCATGACTTTGGCCGAAAAGCAGATAAACGCCGCAAGCTATTTAACGGTCGTATCGAATGCCAATATTTGCAGTATCTTGGACCCCTCCCGCCGCGGCACTAATTGCCGCAAGGAGGGTTTTTCAATATCCGCCATATTCAATTGTGTGAAGTTTAGTGATTCCCATATAACTTACTTCTACATCGATGCGTTCCGTTTTAAGAAATGTAACATTGCCTTTGCTGTCAACTTGCCCGTTCTCGGGATTCAGCACCTTGTAGGTCGCTAACTGGGACACGGTATAGGACATACCATTATCCATAGTCACTACAGGATTAATCCTGGTTAGACCATCGCCCACTAGCGAGGATGTCATGTAATCATTAACTTCCAAACTTACGGCTTGTTTTGGGTCATCTCCACCAAACATGAGGAGCGGATTATGCACACGTTTTGACCAAGACAACTCATCATGCTCACCTTCTTTATCCATTAGAAAAAAGAGGTCCTCCCCATATTTGAATCCCTGTGCTATCAGAGCATCTACCAGAGGATCAATCTTCATCCCCTCAGTGCCGCCCATATCCAGCCAAATCCGAACATCAGGATGTTCTGTTGTCGTTTTCTCCATTTCCCGGAATATCCTGTGATTATCGACCCAAGTAGAAGGAGAAACCGCACCTATTGCCGAAAAAATTTCCGGATGGTGATACCCCATCCAAAAGGCCTGTATTCCACCAAAGGAAGAACCCATAATCATTCGGTTGTCCCGATCCGGAATCGTTCGATATTTACTATCCACATAAGGAATAATCTGATCAATGAAATATTTAGTAAACTCTTCAGCAATCAATCCATCAGAAGGAATCATCGGATCTGTAAAAGGTACATACTCAAGTGCCCGGTCAGCCTCTCCGTGGGCTACCGCAGCAACAATGACCTCTTTCATTGTATGCTCCAGCCCAAGCTTATCCAGAACCTCATCTACTTGCCATTCCTTGCCGTATCCGCTTGTGCTTGCATCAAATACATTTTGCCCGTCATGCATATAAACCACAGGATACCGCTTGTCAGAATTTTGATAGTTTGCAGGCAGGTAAATGTAGATGGTACGTCCTTCAAACTCATCCAATTGGATAGTGCCTTTAGAAGCGAGCGTCTGAACTACGTCCCCTTTATCATCTTCACCCTCAACTACCGCAGGCTGAGCCTCAACTGATTTGCCTTCTTCGTTCTGAATACTGTTGTTTTGGCATGCGGCCAGCAGAAATGCTGCGATTAGCAGCATATTCAAAAGAAATATTCGTGATCCCTTTCTCCAAAATGTTTTCATTGCCTGACTCCCTTCTATAGTAAGCGTTTACATTAAATATACTCTAATGCGTAGTGTAAATGCTGTAAGTGATTTTCATCAATAAAAATATTCAACAGACCACCAGACCCGACCTTGGTTCCATGCAGAATCCTTCTGGAGACGGATTATTATGCATGGTTATTTTTGTAAGATCAATACATGCATGAAGATAGTTATCAATAATAGGGGGGATCACACTTGAAAAGAATGATCAAGATTAATACAAGGTTAGGTGTTGTTGCGTTTCTGGCGATTGGAGTAAGTCTGTATTTTGCGATACAGTATTTTTGGTTCGGAGCTGATAAAGCTGAGTTTGTTCTGAACAAATGGAATGAAATGCAGCTTCTTGATCTTTGGTACGTTATGCTCTACATTCACATCATAACTGCAATTGTAGCGATCTCCATTGGCTGGTTGCAGTTCATTAGCAAGCTTAGAGCTAAATCTAATCAGATTCACACAATAATAGGTAAAATATATAGCGGCAGTATTGTGCTTTCAGGACTATCAGGGATTTATTTGTCATTCTATGCCACAGGTGGCCTCATTTCGAGCATCGGCTTTTTTCTGTTATCCATGTCTTGGCTATACACCTTGATTCAAGGTATTCGAGCCATTGCAGTCAATAAAGATCGCATCGCACATCAAAAATGGATGACTCGAAACTATGCTCTTACTTTTGCAGCTGTAACTCTTAGAATCTATTTGCCTGTTTCCATGCTCATTTTCGGAATAGAACATTTTAATGAATATTACCGAGTGATCGCCTGGCTCTGCTGGGTTCCTAATTTGATAGTGGCTGAGCTAATTTTGAAAAGACAAAAAACATCTGTTCCACCTTCCAATCAAAGCACACGCGTGTCTTAAGTGGTATGATAATCATATAATTTTACCTCCCCTTAACAATCTGCCATTTAGTAAAGGAGCAATAAACGTTGTGAAAGCTTTAATTAAACAAAACAAATCTTCCATACAAGGGCTGCTGGAGTATCTAGCATTCATCGCTTTTATTTATATGAAGCTTAGAATACTCCACTCTCATCTTCATGCGAGATACATCGATATGAATCGGCTCGACGACCTCATTGCCATCGGTTCAGTCATCATGATTTCGTTCTGGACCTTATGGCTGCCGAAACGGGCAAGAACCATATCACTCGCTGTGTTAAATGTTTTGCTTACTGCATTGATATTTTCAGACATGGTTTATTACCGATATTTCGGCGATTTCATCACGATTCCAGTTCTTATGCAAGCAGGGCAAGTCGGAGAGCTTGGGGACAGCATTTTATCGCTGATTTATTGGTCCGATCTATGGTTTATAGCGGATTGGTTCCTGTGGACTCTGGTGATAATAACAATCACCTTCCGTCGTAAACGTCGTAACCAATACATCGGACACCAATATAATTACCGGACTCATTCCCAGTTATCGTTCCTGTCTCAAAACAATACCTCAAGATCGAGATCGTTTTTTAAACGTCTCATCACTGGAATCGTAACCTTTATACTCGGTTTTGTCATGACGATGGGTCCAATCAAGCATTATGCCGACTCTTGGGCAGGAGAATTGTTCAAGGGGAATTGGTGGAACATGTCTTTGTATAATGTTACTGGACTATTAGGCTTCCATTATTTCGATACTTACCGCTACACTAAAGAGCATCTGCTCGGTAAGCCGGAGCTTTCTACGGAAGAAATGAATGACATTGAGAATTGGTTTAGTACAACAAAACAAAATCGTTACGACCCTAACGATACATTTGGCGCTTATAAAGGCAGTAATGTCGTTGTAATCCAGGCTGAAGCATTTATGAACTTTATGATTGGTCAAAGCATCCAGGGTCAGGAGATCACACCTAACTTCAATAAGCTGATGAAAGAGAGCCTGTATTTCTCAAATTTCTATCATCAGACTGGTCAAGGCAGAACCTCTGATGCAGACTTTTCTTCACAAACATCGCTTCATCCGCTGCCAACCGGGTCTGTATTTGTTCGTTATCCAGATCACACTTATGATGCATTACCCCTTATCCTGAAAGACAACGGGTATTCAACGTCAGCATTTCACGCTTATGAAGGCAGCTTTTGGAACCGAACCAATATGTATCGGGAGCTGGGGTACGATCAATTTTATTCCAAAAAAGACTACATCATGGATGAACCGCTTGGCTGGTCACTTGGCGATCAATCGTTTTTCCATCAGTCTCTTCAGCTTATGTCAAAAAATAAAGAACCATTCTATTCCTTCTTAATTACGTTGTCCAGTCATCACCCGTATACTTTGCCGGAACGATTACAAACGCTTGATACAGGTGAATTTAAAGGTACGATGTTCGGTGATTATTTACAATCGGTTCATTATGTTGACGATGCTCTCGGTCAGTTGGTAGCAGAGATGAAAGAGGCCGGGCTTTGGGACAATACAATTCTATATTTCTATGGTGATCATGATAATTCGATTACTGGCAAGGCAGACTATGAGAAATTTCTAGGAAAATCGTTAAGTGATCTCGACTTGCATCAGATCATGAACCAGGTTCCTCTCCTCATCCATTTACCGGATGGACAATTAACTGGAATACGTCAAGAGCCTGCAGGTCAACTTGATATGACACCATCGCTTCTTCATTTGTTAGGAATATCTACCGAGCAGAGTTTTATGATGGGAAATAGTGTGTTTACGAACAAAAACAATGATGATAACGTAGCTTCGAGCTTGCAGTATCTTGTTGTACAGCGATCAGGAGCTTTCAGCACCGAGCATTTATATTATATCCCTTCATCTGATAACAGATTTGAGAACGGGTCCTGCTACAATCTTAGTAACCGCCAATTGACGAATATTGAGGAATGCCGCATCCCTTATGATGAAGCTAAAAAGAGGCTTCATATTTCAGAGTCCATCATCACTTCAAATCTGATTCCAAAATTGCGAGAATAACCAAATAAATAAAACACCTTTAAGCTAGGCAAGCATGTTCAACACTTGCTTTCAACTTAAAGGTGTTTTTTGTCTAACTATCTGATCCTGTTACTTTGCCTTAGGCTTCTTGACGAAAGGAGCGGCCTTCGCCAGCACTTCGTCCTCAGTCGGTCCGCTGACGTATCGACCGTTAATATATACGAAAGCCCTTTTGCCACAAGGTCCGCAATAGGATTTGCAGCCGACTTTGATCTCGGCATCCGGTGCGAGCTTTTGGAGCTTGGGTATAAATGTCTTCATACGGATATGATTACATTTGTCGCAAATGCGAATATCGTTAGCCATGTCAATACCTTCTTTTTCCTAGTGGTCCCCGTGATTGCCTTTGGATGGATTCGTAATGATGAACCCTTCTTCCGGGAGATACAAATAATCAATCTTCACGCCCTCAAGGAGACTTTCATTCGGATCAACGATAACGTCGATTTCTTTATCAGTTGATACAATGTTATCATTGTCGCTTGGCTTCACCAAATCAAGACCATAATGAGCGTGATCTCCATGAGCATGAGTAATGAATACTTTCAGTACAAGACCCTTATTTTCTTCCTTATCGAGTTCTTTCTTTATCACTTTGGCCGCATTGCGGGTAATTTTGACGCTCATACAATCTCTCCTATTCCAATATGACTTTTGAATTTATATTCTTAACATTCCTATTGTAAAGAAACAAGCACTATCATGCAAGGCCGCAAAAGCAAATAAATCATGCCTATTCATCATAATCAGCCTAATATCTACCCATTCTTGAGTGATGACGTCCAAGTTGCAAACTAGGCTATAATTATTCAATCACTTTTATCTTTTTCCAATCTGTCTCCATCTTGTAGACTCTACTTTTGCCATCACCAACATGTAGAGAAAATTCTGCGACTGCTGAGATTTCATATACCCCTGGTTTTTTAAACCTATACGGATATTTTTCTGTAAGAGCATCTTTTTTCTCCAGCAGCTGCACGATTCCTACATCCTGTCTTGTAATCGTGTTCATCGCTTTACCACTGCTGTCACGTACCAGATAATAAAATACCGGATCACCGGTCGTTATTTCGATAGCTCTTTCAGTTAGATTATTTAATTCGACATTAATTGTAAAAGATTCATTCGCTTCAACTGCTTCCGGAACTACAATATTAACGGAAAAAAGTTCATTTTCAGATGTAGCAAGTGGTAACGCGTTCGTTTTTACAAGTGCTGTTTGCTCTGATTCTGAAAATTGGATTCCAAATATAGTTATCAATAATAAAATAAGTATATTCTTCATAAAAACACCTCCAACCAATCAGACGCATTAAATAATGATTTTGTTTCAATAAAAATAATATAGAACAAACCGGTATTGATCCCTAATATTTTCACTGTTTCATAATGCCATCCTTACGTTCAGCCCGGCTAACGAACCAGTTCATTAACAGCATCGTTACTGCTATATCATCGATCGGAATAAAAGGAAGCACATCAGGAATGACCCAATATACAAGGGCAGGTACTACAAGCAGCAGCTTGTCCAGCAGAGGGATTCGCGGGGACGTAAGCAACCGCGGAACTCTGCGAAAAATACTGCCCCAATGGCGAAACGACCAAAGTTTGGACCATTTCATATTGTTTGCCTCCCTTTTATCTTTAGAATACCCTCATCTTCCTTCATTATCTAACATAGGATCATGAATCTCAAGTTAGCTAACCAACGTCAGCTGTCCCGCACAAATTTATCCATAATTAGAGCCAACTCATCATAAATCTCATCAAACTGCTCAGCAGGCAGCGGATTAATCCCTTCCCCTGCTTCAACCGTAAAACCGGGACGTCGAAACTCCTGAATAAACCAGTCTTTATAACCAGCATCACTTCCACTTAGCCTGACTGCTCGATATCCGCCAGTATTTGCAAGCTGATTTGCTATTTCTTCCGCTTGCTGAGGTTCCATATCACGATAATTCCAATAAATTTCCCGCCCTTGAGTATGAAGTGACATAACACGACTAAAATTGCATTTTCTCGTTAACTCCGCCAATGCGATTGCCTCTGGCTCACTGAGCGGATGAGGTCCGCTGTAATCCTGCCAGGCCGGACCTTTTCGCCCGCGTCTGTCCCGTTCTTCTTCCCAAAAAGCCGGAAATTGGTCGTTCAAATCAACGCCTCGAATATTAGCTTTCCAGCGGCTAAAATCGGGATTACCATCATTCCACGAGAGCAGCTGCTCTCGCTTCAGATCAGTGCATCCATTAGGAATACCATTCTGGGCCAAATCTATCCCGTCGGGATTCACCATGGGTACTGCGCAGAGGGCAATTTTATCTTCAATTTTTTGTATCAACCCATACTCAGCAGCTAAATCTTCAATAAAACGCAGTAATAATGGAGCCGTAATCCATTCATTGGCATGCACCGCGGCATTAATATGCAAGAGCTCTTTTCCATTTCCAATAACCCATGCATGAATGGGCTTTCCAAGAACGCTCTCTCCAATTTGTATTTGGTTTAAGCAAGCATAGGTTTTAAGCAGCCCTTCACTTTGCACCATGTAGTCACTATACCGATAACCTCCATCAACCAAATGAATAATCCGACACACATCATTCTGCTTCTTTTCCATTCGTACCCTCCTATTACTTCAGCATCCTGCTTCAAACCTTCATCCAATATACAAATGCCGCAAGCATTGCCAAATGTGCAGGATAGAAGCTTCTCCACACCCATCCTGGCAATTTCCATGACTCCAGCCTTTGCCATAACCTCGGACCATACACAATTATCAGGGTTGGTACAATGCTAATCATTTGAATAAGCCATCCGTAAGATAACAAATAAATCAAGTTAAGCAGCAAATGCATGATCACCATTTCTGTCGACTTTCCATATTTGAATATAAGCACGAGAAGCAGTCCATATGCACCATAATCAAACGGCAGCACCTCTAGAAAAACACACATTCCACAAATAAACAGAGCCGACCAGATTCCAGGCTTAACTCCGTCAAGCACCCGTAATACAAGGGACGCCATAAATAAAGTGGCAACTACATTCAACGCGTTTGTATTAAAAGCCATTTGATAAGGTACTTGCGAGACAACAGCAATCAAAAAGAGACGTATCACATATTTTCCATAATTCGATGTATAGGTGTGTCCCTGAACAAGCGCATATGCATAAATAGGGAATGCGATCCGGCCCACAATTCTCCACAGCATGTCGCCAGGAAAAAAGATTAATCCAATATGATCCATTAGCATTGTCAGCATCGCAATAAATTGCATATGTGCCTACCCCCTAAAAATTTAATGATTTCCTTTTGAACCAATTTTGCTTACACTAACACTATCAGATTACGCTTGCAATGTTGATGGAGGAATGGTTATGTATTTGTTTATCGTGAACAAAAATTCTGGAAACGGAGGCGGCTTTCGAGTATGGAAAAAAATACAGGAAACCCTCCGAAAGCGGAATATATCCTATGAATATACCTTTACAGATAGTGCTGAGCAAGCGCATACATTTCTGCAGGAGAAGCTGTCTACATCAATAAGCTGGAACGCTGTAGGTGTCGTTGGTGGAGATGGAACGATACACAGTCTGCTTCCGGCACTTCGAGATACAGGAATTCCACTTGCTGTGTTCCCGGCAGGCTCGGGTAATGACACTGCCCGTGGTTTCCGTATTCCGATGAAAACAACTGCTGCATTAGATATTATGCTCGAAGGGTTGCCCAAAGTCGCAGACCTGATCTCCATTTCAGGCAAAAGCACCCTCACTGCTCTTGCAGTCGGCTTTGATGCCCAGGTAGCTCAGAATGTCAACAACAGCCGTTATAAAAAAATATGTAACAAGTTCGGGCTCGGCAGAGTAGCATACGTAATCGGTGTGTTCTATACTTTGCTTACCTTTCGTCCTGCCCCTCTGACTATTGAATGTGACGGTGAGACACACCACTTCTCCTCTGCTTGGATGGCAGCAGTGAATAATGTGACTAGTTACGGCGGCGGACTTACGATCTGTCCTGATGCATTACCCGATGACGGAGTCCTTGATATTTGCGTCGTGCATGACTGCTCCCGCCTTCAGTTAATGATGCTCTTTCCAACACTGCTTTACGGTAAACATACCAGACTCCCATTTGTAAAAATGCTTAGAGGGCGTCTCGTTTCTATCCAGAGCAGTCTGCCACGATTAGCGCTTGGCGATGGTGAACACATTACGTCCACACCACTAACAGCATCGGCAGACCCTGGAGCAATGACAGTAATGACATCTCATTCCATTTAGACATAGGGTGAAAAAACCTTTGGCCAAGAAAGCTCCAAAGGTTTTTTCTGCTTGTATTAAATAGGATTGGAAACTTGCCATACAATAGGGGTTAATTCAATCTGCTCTCCTAACCATTGAAAAGCTATTTTCTTAAACATGCCAGGGTCTCCACTGCAAAAAAACTGATGAACAGGAATCTCATTCCCTCTCGCAAGACGACCCTTCTGATGAAGCACGGTACTAATCTCTCTTGCCGTCTCATCCGCAGAACTGATCAGTTTTACTGTTTTCCCCATGACCTGTTTGATTTGATCTCTAAGAAACGGATAATGAGTACAGCCGAGAATCAGGCAATCTATCGGACAATGCTTAATATTTATGAGCGATTCCTGGACGACCTCCAACGCTTCTTCCGTCTCATATTTACCTTGCTCTACTAACGGTGCAAGTGTTGGACACGCTTCACTAAAAATCTCAATCGCTGGATTCAGCTCCTTTAGAGCCGACGTATAAGCCTCACTATTGATAGTGCCAATCGTTCCGATAACGCCAACCTTATTCGTCTTCGTTGCACTAATTGCCGCACGTGCTCCGGGATGAATAACTCCTATTACAGGAATGTTTACCTTTGACTTAATATATTCCAGTGCGGCGGCTGTCGCGGTATTACAGGCTATAACAATCATTTTAGGATCATATTGAATCAAATAATCTACAATTTGTTCAGTAAAAAGACGAACCTCCTGTGGAGATCTGGGACCATAAGGGCTACGAGCAGTATCTCCGAAATAAATGATTTTTTCTCTTGGAAGCTGTCTCATGACTTCCTTGGCGACGGTGAGCCCACCTACGCCTGAGTCTAGTATTGCTATTGCTTGCTGCTGCACGAAAATACCGCTTCCTTTGTCTGTATTATTAAGTTCATTCTCCAATACTTTATGAAGAGCTGCCATAAAGCGTACCTAAATAGTAACTCAATTTATGTATCGGTACAAGAAAGAACCTTAATCATTAAAACAAAAGGACAGAGCACAATGCCCTGCCCCGTCCTTTTATTTATAGTTAGTTTTCCGTTTAGTATATTAGGCTTTCTTTGTATCTTCTTCCTCAGTCAAGCTGGCTTCTTCACCTGCAGCAGCTTCACTTTCAGCGTCACCTTCAACCGTGTCATCGGCTACCCCAATAACTGCAGTCTCTTCATCAGCGGAAGCATCAGCATCATTTACATCCTCAACAGATGAAATTTGCAATGTTTCATCGTCGGCTTGCTTAGACGCACGCCAGTTTTTGATATCATTCACCAATTCACCAGCTGAGTCCTTAACCTTGCCAGCTAATTGAACACTTTGTTCACTTACTTTGCCGGCAACCTCTTGTGTCTTTTCGCTAACTTTACTCGCTACTTCCTGCGTCTTGTCACCAACCTGACGTGCGCCATCGGCAATATCCTTACGGAGTTCACGACCGGCCTTTGGTGCAAATAACAATGCAGTAACAGAACCTACAACAGTACCAATTACAGCACCCCACAACCAACCTTTGCTATCCTTGCCTTTGTTTTCATTACTCACGTCTCATCTCTCCTTGTTCGGCATCAACCGCCACTATCACATTCCGGGGGATCGAAATCATTCGTAATACAATATCCTTATTCGGCTCCCGAATTCTAGGGCGAATGCCTATATAGTTAGTTTATTATAAGCAGATGATACTTGTCCCGTCACACTTCTCAATTCTAATTTTTGGAGACTTTGGTCAGGTAGGTATCCCTTCCTTGTCCAAATATTCAAGAACCTTGTGAGAAAAGCGCTCCAATGAAGCACTGATTTGTACCGTCAGCTCATGATATCCTTTTCGACAGTCATCGAAATATTCCTGCACTAACGGCCTGCGCATTCTTACTAACTCTGTAAATATTTTATGCAGATTTTCATCGATCACTTTCTCGTCATACATAATATCGACTATATCCTCATAGCTGCTAGCATCACGCATGATAAACCCGTCAATCAAATAACTACCGACATCCGTCACAATTTCAATGGCCAAATGAAGCGATCTTTCCTCGGCGTAACGTTCTATCAGCGTCTTGTCCTGAAGTGCAGTCGTCGTTTCAAGAACCTGCACCAGCTCCGGAATGACATGTAATCTGTGCTCAATTTGTTCCCGGTTTACATAGTACATGGCTCTCCTCCTAGTCAA
>RCUF01000449.1_pt1 | contig 12807 bp, 18 predicted proteins | sample 2166311 | NCBI WGS metagenome assembly RCUF01 (sample SAMN09932608, study PRJNA488358) | compost metagenome | feature: garden; material: soil; isolation source: compost soil in 4-hydroxybenzonitrile-enriched culture | place: Germany: Experimental Botanical Garden Goettingen | collected 2016-01-27
ATCCGTCTACCCTGGCGAGGGATTTGCGCGTGCTGGAGGACGGCGGGTATCGTACAGTGGAGGTGCAGCCGGTGGATATGTTTCCGCATACGACACATATCGAAAACGTCGTTCTGTTGGTTGGGGATTGATACAGCTTTACAAACCCTTATATATCAGGGTTTTAAATGGTGATACAGGATTGGATAAATGATCAATACAGTGACTGAATTAAACAATTGATGTGAATTTGATGTGAAAAATCAAAATAATCGCCAGTAAATGGTGTTAATTCGACATAAAAGAAGACGCTCTAAGCTAATCAGCCGAGCGTCTTTTTGTCGTTCTTTTCTTTGCGTGGAGCAAACAGAGATTCCAGTTTATCGGCTGCTGCCTGGTCAGCAGATTGGAGAGCATGGCCATAGATATTCATCGTTGTAGTTATGTTACCATGACCGAGTCGTTCAGAAATGATCTTGGCATGTACGCCCTGATTAATGAGTAGTGTCGCTGAAGTATGACGTAGATCGTGGAACCGGATGTATCGTAGGTTGTTCTTCTGGATGAATTGACGGAACCAAAGGTAAGGGCGTTCGTGATGAAATGGAGTACCGTCGGCATGAGAGAAGATGAAGTTCCATTCCCGCCCTTCACGATCCCGACCGTTCCAAGTATCCCCTAGCTTGTCCCGCTCTTTCACTCTATAGGCATAATATTCTCGCAGCTCCTCCAGAACAGAAGCCGGCAGAGCGACTTTACGCTGAGAGTTTCTTGTCTTTGGCTCCTTGACTATGATTTCTCCCTTTAGAGCATGAACCATCGTTTGGCGAACGTCAATTACTCCTAGCTTCCAATCAATGTGTTTCCATTCGAGTCCAAGGAGCTCGCCTCGTCTCATTCCAGTTGTTAGTGCAAGAGTAATCATCATGCGCCAGTGGAAGGGTTCCTTCTCAATTGCTGTGAGAAGCTGCTGAACCTCTTGCTCATCGTATGGCACAATCTCCTTGCTAGTTACCTTGGGCTTTTGTACAGAAGCTACAGGGTTCTCTTTAATGACTTTCCACTCAACAGCGCGGGAGAAAATATTTTTTAGAATACGGTGATTGATCTGGATCGTTCCAGAAGCTAACCCGCCTTTCTTCTTATCCCCCCGCCCTCCATCTTGACTGAGCGTTTCAAGGAAATTCACAATGTGTAGCGGCTTAATGTCCTCCAGCTTCATGTGACCGAAGGTAGGAATAAGACGCTTTTTTAGGTGCGACTCATAGGCAGTACGGGTTTTATGCTCTAGCTGCTTGGAAGCATACTTCGTCCGCCACTCTTCAACAAAGGCCGAGAAGGTCATCTTTTGTGGTGCAATATAGGCACCAGATAAGACCTCCTCTTTGAATTTCATATACTCAGTATCGATATAGTCCTGTAACCGTTTAGTAGTCTTGAGTAAAGCTTCATCAGTAATCGTTATGGTTTTAGTTTCCCGTCCGTACTTTTTGTCTGGTCCAAGTCCGGTGTAGACGGTAAAGAACCAAGAGTTATTACCGCGCTTTTGGATGTTCGCCATCGGAGGTTGCTCCTTTCGAATTGGAGTAGTCTATTCAATATAATTTGGGAACAGTATCTTAAGAACGTCAAGAACTCTATGTTTATCTTGTTCTGTCAGAACGTGTCCGTTATACGTAATGTCTGTTTGGTCAAGGTACAATATTAATTCTTTAAATTTTGCAGTTGAGTTTCTAGTTATATTAAGTTCCGAACTATCCTCTAAGACGTCACTCAGTGCGTCAAGTAACCCCTCAATTTTTCTAGCGTCTGAACGAGATCCAATCAGTGATTCATAACTATCTTCATCCCCTTCTAGCCGCCATAGCATTCTCTTTAGATCGTTTATAGATGCCTCACCACCAGACCGTCCAATTTCTAAATGTTCCTCAAAATTTTCAATGTAATTTATATAGGCGTTCATATTAGGGTACTTAGTTTTAGCCGATTCAGTGATACTTAGGATCGTATCGATTATTATCGATGCTGCATAAGACATTTGTTTAATTTTTATAGATTTTCCATCAGTAATACCCGCATGTACACTCAATTCGTCGTAATCAATATCTAAATTAAGAGCTAGCTTTTTTAATACTTCTGGTGAAGGGATCCCTTTTTTTCCATTCTCAATTTGGGATAGGTAAGGTTGAGATAATCCTGTTGTATGCCCTAATTGATTAAGCGTTATACCTTTCTCTTTCCTTATTGCTTTTAAAAATTGACCGAACTCAATAGCATCCATTAATTTATCCCTCCTACCATTATTATACACAATAATATAACTAAAACATATATTTTTTATTATTGTATTGCTATTTAGAATATCAAGTGTTAATATCTGAATCAGCAATTAAATATTATTGCTACTAGCAATAAAAAAGGAGGGATGCAAATGAAAGCCATTATTAAAATGGACAGGCTTACAGAACTGATGTTTCATAAGGGCTGGACCCGCCGACAGTTGGCCAAGTCGGCCGGGATTGGTGAAGTGACCGCGCAACAGGTTTGCAATGGTCAACGTAATCCAAGTCCGCCAGTGGCTAAGAAAATTGTGGATGCTTTGGGTGTAGAATTCGAGGACATATTCGAGTTGGTGCCCGCGGGCAGTTCTGATTAAGGAGCCTACTGGAATGAAACTGTATGGTGTTCGTGTCGAGGGGCGGCTGTATGTCCGCACAAAGGGCGGGAATTTAATTGCTCTTGAGCTGTTAGCACAGAATGTTCCATTATGATCTTTGACAATTGCACGGACATTTATACCAGGAAGGAGGAAAGGCGATGCACGATATGAGGTATAAGGCAATTGAGCGGGCGGTTAACAGTCCACAGGGGGTGTTACTGCTGGCTATGGCGAGGGAACAACTGCAACTCAACTAGTAAAGGAATTGCCTCCAAGTCCCTCAAATGCACAACGTGGATCGGGCAGCTATATACATGCTGATGCCTGTGCCATTATTAGGGCCCTGGTCAACTATTTACGGCAGGAGCAAGACAGGATCATTAATCAACATGAGGGAGGTACGGGGTATGGTATTTGATTCAAAAGTTGCAACATCCCGAGCAGAGGAAATTTATAAAAGCCTGGGCGGTAAGATATTCGCATTTCCAATTGATGAGAATGAGGTATTTTCAAAATATGCGGTGGTGTTACGTACTGGTGAAGAATATACGCTTTTCCAGAAACACTTTCTATTGATGAGGCCGCTGCTGGGATATTGGAAACATTGGAAGGGTTCAAGGCCAATGGCTGGGACAGTGATTATGAGCGTAATGTGAGATTTATATCTTATCAGGCGCAGTTGGACGCACCTAGTGTAACGATGCGGAAATTAAAGAAAGAGAATCTTAGTAAACCGGTATTCCAAGAAAATGAAGATGTCATTTTAAGAAATGGGGAAGAAGGACACCTGATATCTGCTCGGGGGCTTTTGAAATTCTCTTATATGGAAATGGTTACTGAAAAGAATCCTAAAGCGATTCAATTCATGAATGAGTATTACAAGCTGCTGGCTATGCGGAAGTATGGCAAGACAGCTGCAGCGATTAGGCAAGAAGTAAATCGAATGGCAAAAGATCAAGCTCTGAAGTGGATAGAGAAGACTCAGGAACGTTACATCCATGATGATACTGAAATCATGAACATCATGAAACTGTTGACCTAAGCCTGTGAAATTAGAACGGAGGATTACTTTGAAGATGATCCACCTTATTGAAGTAGGAAAGACAAATCGCCCTAACGCTCTTCCTTGGCCGGGATGCGTTAAGACGATTAATAAAATTTGGGTACTCTTGGCGCAATTATACATTCTTATCCTTATAGCGGTCAAGGCTACCCGATTTCGGGAGGTAATATCATGCTAACTGTTACACGGACTACGAACTTTGAAAAACTAACCATTGTAAAACCGGAGGATACCATTAACTTTTTAGTTCCATTGTTCACCAAGCTTCTGAAAGGGGGGAAGCTTCATGCCCTCTTAAATAGCACACTGGCTGAAGCTAGGCAAATACTGGCCGATGATGAATACGATTCACCAGAAGAAGCTAGGTATGTCTTGAATAAAACTATAGGTCAGACAAAGCAGGCTATAACCATAGCTGCAAAACGGTCCATACAATGCTGCGGGTTTCCGTTGGTTGTTCGAGGGGGTTATAACAAACGTACTGACCATCACTTAATATCTATACTCTGTCCTCACTGTGGTTGTTTTTTGGAGGTAGAGGAGCAGGGCGGGCGCCGGTATTACCCAGTTGCGCTCAATAGAAAGGAGGGTTTTCGTTATGCAAGAACTTCAAGCCGCACCGATACAACGTCAAACTATGACTGTTAAAGAAGCAGCTGAGATGATAGGTGTTTCCACTACGTCGATCTATGCCATGGTTCGAGAAGGACAAATTCCGGCTACAAGAGTACGCGCTCGAATTCTCTTTCACAGGTCTGTCCTGGAAGAATGGCTTCTCAATGGTGGGGTGATGGCGTGAATAGTAGAATTTTTCAATAAGAGCCGCCAGAATAAATGCTGGATATTCAGATATTAACGCGGCTCAATTACTTGGCGTTGGAGTGGACGAGCTAAAATCACTCGAAGCAGACTGCTCAAAGGTAACGATAGGGATTGTCCAAAAAATGTGCCAGCTGTACCAAACTCACCCTGATCGCATTTATTGGGGAAAAGAAGAAGACCATTTTCACCGACTAAAAGATGGCGTATATAGCGCTAGATAAGGTGGGCAAATGAAAACAGTAAAACTATCACTCGTAAGTAAGCAAGGCAAGATTATCAATTCATGGTCAGTGCCATATGCTCGTCGTCATGCTGCGCTTGATGTAGCTATGGATCGGGCAGAAGAAGAAGGGCATGCTGGTGTATTGTGGGCAATATTTAATAAAAGAAAAATCCAGGAGTTTGCATTTGACTCTCACGATCCACGGGCAATAGTAAAATTCTCTGCCCAGATTCAACCGTTCATGACATCAAGAGGGACTTTGGATATTGACCGCTTCATGGGGTGGCAAGGGAATGGAGGGGGGACGTATGGCGGAGCAGGCCGTGAGCGAGAAAGCTATAGAGTCGTTCGTACATGAGGCTGAGTTGCCAATTAGTTTTGGCCAACATGCGGCAGACATGAATTGGAAAGTTGAATATCTTAAATGGTCTGATTTTGTTAATCGTTTGAGGAAAGTAAGGCGTACATCGGAGACAATCTACGAGTATGACAGACTCAGTAAAGACAAGAAAGGTGCTGTTAAAAACGGTCCTGCCTTTGTTGGTGGTCTTATTCTTGGAGGGAGGAGACGCAAGGAGAACATTGACACTCGTAGCTTGATTACGCTTGATGTAGATTCACCGGATTATCATTTTCTTATGATGGTAGATCTAATTATAGGCGGACATGCTTATGTGATCTACTCCACGCATAGTCACCGTTCAGATCAACAAAAGTATCGTCTGATCATCTTGGTTAATCGGGAAATGACTCCTGATGAGTGCTCCGCGGCTTCGCGGAAAATCGCGAATCTCATTGGTATGACTAATTTTGATAAGACCACATTTGATGTGAATCGCTTAATGTATCTGCCAAGCTGTAGTAAAGATGCTGAACCGGTCTTTATAGAATCTGAGGGACCGCATTTAGTGTAGATCACATTTTGAACTCTTATGGAAGCGACTGGAGAGACCCTGCTAATTGGCCAAAGCATCCAAGTGAGGCATTTAGCAGATTTACGGGCAAGAAGCCACAAGACCCGAGAGAAAAACGGGGTATTGTAGGGCAATTTAACAGGGCATACCCAATTGAGAATGCGATTTGTGAATTTCTCTCGGAAATTTATGAAACTGGCAGCATGACAAACCGCTATACGTACATTGTCGGAAGTAGCGGGAACGGGTTGGAAGTATTTTCAGATCAGGAGCTGGCATATTCACATCAGGACAGTGATCCGGTTGCCGATGGCCATAGCCATAATGCGTTCGATTTAGTTCGTATTCATCGGTTCGGGCATTTGGATGAAGAGACCCATGGGGGGGTGGAGATAGACCAGCTGCCCAGTCATCAGGAAATGGTCCGGTTTGCGAATGGTTTGGATCCAGTACAGCGATTAATTCAAGCGGAGGCTACAGCGGAGATACAAGAGGCGTTCGGGGGATTAGATTTTGATGAGGAGAATAAGGAGTCCGGCATTGAAACGGCAATTGACCTAACTGGCGTGAAAATACCGATGGGGTTTGATGTTGTAGACGGCAAGATATTTGAAGTCAAGACTCTGAAAAATGGTGAGGTGCGGAAAGTTGGAGTATGTGAAAGCCTGGTCGCCGTGACAGGTCGCTACACAAACCTCACAGATCATACACAGGGGCTGGAAGTCACTTGGGTGAGCCACAGGGGGACAAAATCCGTTTCCGACACCAGGAGTACCTTTGCCGATTCCAAGAAGCTCATTAATTTATCGGATTACGGGCTGCCAGTACATTCAGAGAACGCTCGGAAGCTGGCTGCCTATATAAGTCGCTTCGAGTCGGAGAACGAGGATAGGTTGATAACGAGAAAAGTTAGCAATCAGCTTGGTTGGATAGCAGGTGGGTTTCTGCTTGGTGAAAAGTTCATAGGTGAAGGTGACATTCAATATATGCCTAAGGATGCGGGTGATGCTCAGACAGCAAGCGGCTTTCACACTAAGGGGGAATTGCCTGGTACGCTGTCGGTATTAGAGCGAATAAAACAGTTCCCCGTCGTAAAGATGGCTGTCTATGCCGCGCTATCTGCCCCTCTGCTGAATCTCTGGGGGGAAAGCCCGTATATATTCGAACTTGCAGGGAGTACGTCCAGAGGTAAGACCACAGCTCTCAGGATTGCAGCCAGTTTGTTCGGTTGCCCTGATGAGAGTAAGCCAGGAATCTTCAGGCAGTGGAATATGACCAAGGTAGCTATTGAACGGTATGCGTCCACCATGAATCATTTGCCGTTGTTCCTTGACGATACAAAGAAGACGGATGAACGAACAGCAAGACCTATTGTTTATCAGTTTAGCAGTGGCCAGGGCAAGGGCAGGGGGTCGCTGAAAGGTACACAGGTTAGCGCTGGCTGGCAGACTGTGATGCTCTCCACGGGCGAGCAGAAGGTAACAAGCTTCGCCAAGGACGGCGGTAGCGTTGGCCGTGTACTTTCGCTGGAGGGCTCACCATTCGTTAGTGCAGACATTGAATCTGCTCGACTCGTTCAGGAGCTGAATAAGTTGGTGGGTGAAAATTATGGCCATATGGCTGATCCGTGGATACGATTCTTGATGAAAACGGATATGACCCACTGGAAGGAGCAGTTTAACGTTGCGTGTGATGGCTATCTTGAACTAGGCCGTTTCTCTGGGGAAGTTGCTATGAGGCTTTCACGGATTATGGCATTGATCGATGTGACCGGTCAAATGTTCGACGCTTGCTTTAGTATCTCCCTCTATTCATCAGAAGAACTTGCTGGGGTATGGATGAAGATCATATGTGAAACACCTGAAATGGATCGATCGGCGGAGGCTTTGGAAGTTGTAATGAGTTGGGTAACTTCAAATAACAGGCAATTCATCATAAACGGAGGTAGCCCACTATTTTCAGGAAAGCTATTTGGTGAGATTAAGAAGGATGAAATTTTTGTAATTGATGATCTTCTAGACGAGCACTTACGGTCCCGTGGCTATGAGCCTCTCTCGATCTCAAAGATTTGGAAAGAAAGAGGTTGGACTAAGACAGCGCCACAGCGAACCAAGTGGAGGCGTAGATTGGGTGGTGGTAATCCGTGGACGTATTGTTTTGATCTTACTAAGTTGGGTTGGTCTTTCGATACGCATAATAGATATTCAGAGTTTGATAGATAATAGATTCTCAGAGGTACTCAGTATTTATTGAATCGTTGAGAACAAAAAAATCTTGATATGACACGGCTTTATAGTTGTTAGTTCTCATAGTTCTCATAGTTCTCAGTATAAACACAATATATACACGTAAGGAAAATACACCATCTTACAAGCCTGTATTTTTCATATAAGCATATATGCTGCAATAACTGAGAACTGAGAACTAACGGCCTCAATCCCATGTGCCACAAGGTTTTAGCTGCTGGAACAATAGCGGAACTAAATTAGAATATTGAGAACTATTTTTAAAGGGAGTGATTTGGACAGTGAGAAATATAAAGCCGCCCCGCAGAACAAAGGCAGACGGTAAGGCTCCCATTCTTCTGGCGGTAGAGGATACAGATGGAATGCTTAACGCTTGGTGTCCCTTCTGTGCCAGCTTTCATCATCACGGTAAGGAAGAAGGAATGAGGACAGCCCATTGCGACGATCCCAAAAGCCCATTCAATCAGACCGGCTATTTAGTCAAAAACGGTACAACCTATTTGACTAGGTATTTGGTCGAATCCGATAAGGGGTGAACAAGAAGTTATGAGCAATAGACTGAATCGGGAAGTAAAGCAGACAATTGAAGATCTATGGGAGAGAGAGGCATGGACGCCTCTCTTCTAAGCCGGGAGATTGAGACCATAATTGATGACCGTTGACCGCATTACGATTCAGAAGATGATTGGCAGGATGTCGCTGAAATACTGCGGCTAATGTAATTACTTGGATTGAAACAGATATTAGAGAGGGTGAGGGGGATGGCTAAAGGTAAATTTGAAGAGTGGCTGCTTCCAGAAGGACTCATTCAACTTGAAGGTTGGGCTAGGGATGGTCTGACAGATGAACAGATTGCTTTCAATATCGGAATTAAAAGGCAGACACTCTATGACTGGAAAAAGAGGTTTCCTGACATTTCTGACACCTTAAAAAAGGGCAAGGAGGTTATTGATCGTCAAGTAGAAAATGCCCTGCTTAGAAGAGCTATTGGCTATCAATACGATGAGGTGACCAAGGAAGCTGATAAGGTTATTGATGAAGAATCGGGACAGCTCAAAACGGTTATGGTTGAAACAAAGCGTGTAACCAAAGAGGTTCAGCCGGACGTAACCGCCCGAATATTCTGGCTTAAGAATCGTCGTCCTGATAAATGGCGTGATAAGCAGGACGTACAGCATAGCGGTAGCGTAGAGGTTAATAACCCTATGAAGGACCTGACCACAGATGAACTGAGGAAGTTGATCCGTGACATTTAGGGAGTGTGAGGCTGTTGGATTGGAAACGTAAAATTCGCTGTGAGCTGCTAGCCTATAATGCACTGAAAGTGGATCGGCGGGAGCTGATGAAACGACTTGCAGAAATGGATAAAGATATACGTCCAAGTAGCAGCCGCATAGATGGCATGCCACGCATTAAGGGCGGGCTTCCTAAGTCCATAGTAGAATCAGCGGCCATCCGGAGGGAAGAGGATACAGAGAAGCTTAGAGCCTCATTTGAAAAGATAAACGATCGGATTATTTCCCTTGAATCTGCATTAGATTCACTAAACGAACAGGAGCGCAAAGTAATAAAATACTCATTCTATGATCTAAATATAGATTACGATCCAGCTCAATCAATGGGACTTACTAAACGGAAGTTTAATATGATAAGGGACAAGGCAATGCACATCTTTTATCACGCATTGCGACTATAGATGATATAGAAGTTTGCGGGTGACGAACTGATCTCCTTGAAGGAGATGGGTGTAATTGGTAAAAATACATCAGCTTTCACTATCATTCCACGGCGGGCAATTTTGCGAATCGGTATGTTGCTCCGAGATAGTGTAATCGCCCGAGCTGTGCGCGTTTATCTGCTAAACAACTCAATTAATTATTAAAGTAGGAAGGTGACAATATGAGTCTATGCTTAGTGCTTCAAACGAAAGATGTTATTTTGATGTCCGCTGACTCAAGGGAGTCAGTAATGATGAACGGTGAATTTCTTGCTACTGGGAAGTATGTTGATAAGATACATCACATAGGAGATAAGGTTATATTCGCATCCGGTAGTGGGCAGGTAGTGAGCAGTATCGTACGGGACTTTAAACAATCAAGTGATCAGTCTATAACGAACCTTCAGCGGATTGCACAAGATCATAAAAGGATATTTATAGAACAGTACGGATCTGATTATTTGGGTAAGACGCATCATGCTGATCTTTTCGTTGGATGCTTCGAAGAGGGCAAATCAGCTTTATATGGATTATCCTCAAAACAAGATTTTGAGATTCTTAAAAAAGTAGGTAGCGATAGCCTGGACGTTGCTTGTGCTGGATGTCACGTTCAGGAGGCAACAGAGTTTTACAGGAAGCATTCTCAACCAGATAACGATGTCTTGGAAATGTATCAACAAATGTATAACACTTTGGCAAATGAAGAGATTGGTGGAGAGCTTACACTATATACCTTAACTAATAGAGCAATCGAGAAAGAATGCTACCCGATCATTGAGAGTAGGCCGATTAAGACGGTACTATCTTCTTCTAAATTGATGCATAATGCAGATGAAATGAGCTTTTATGCTGAAGGAAAACGGGTTTTGTGGTTTGACATTCCAAGTAGAAATTTTAAATTCTCTGGGCACTTAGAAGCCGCGACAGGCACATTCAGCGGAGCACTTCAAGCCGCGACAGGCACATTCAGCGGAGACTTACAAGCAGCGGGCGGTACATTTAGAGGTAATCTCGTTGCCGCCGGTGGTACTTTTAGTGGAGCGCTTCAAGCGGCTTCTGGTACGTTCAGCGGTAATCTGTCGGCAGCAGGTGGCACTTTTACAGGTACTCTTGTCGGCGTAAATGGGACTTTTAGTGGAACACTCAATGCAGCTACGATCAATGGTGGTACAATCAACGGTACCCGTATTATTGGGGCTGAGATTATGACATCTCTTAGTGATTACCCACGAGCGGTAATGAGTAGTTCGGATCGGATGTTTCGAGCGGCGGCTTCGAGCAGTAATAGTATTGAAATGAGAGCGTCTGGATCCAACGCACTTTCTGAGCTAAGATTTTCCAGTGGAGGAGCTTATGCTAATATGAGCCTTCCGAGTTCAGGGACAGGTCTACTATTGGATGGTTCATCATCTTTGACGGCTGAATTCAGAAGTATATATCTCCGAGGGTATAGTGGTGTAATAGTCCCGAACTGGAGCGTTTTGAAATCTGATGATGAGGGGGAATCAATTAGATCAGCTTTGAACAAACTAGCTATTAATCTCACTTTCGACTCTACTACAAGAAATCTAAAACTTTGGAGTCAGGGTGGCTCCTTACTTGCTCAAGTAAACATTCCCAAATAGCCTTGAAACTTTTTCCTCGTATTGGACGATAATATATCTAAGGATATTATTTTGAGGAGGAAAAAATTTGAAAAAAATTATAGCAGGTATTGTTGCTGGTGCGCTATTATTTGGAGCAGTTCCAACCTTTGCTGCTGGAGTGAAGAGTATATTTGGGGCGAAAGTTACTGGTACTTATACGATTCAAACACCAAACGGTGAAAAGATAGCTGAAGGAGCAGTGCTTAATGGATCTGCTTATGTGCCTGTACGCGCAATGTCTGAGGCGGTTAATAGACCGTTAACGGTAGACTTCAAAAAGAAGGTGATTGTTTTGGGTGTTGCTGATGTTTCCGTCACATCTTCCACAGATGAATTAAATATTCAAAAAAATGCACTACTTAGTAATATAAAAGTAACAGAAACAGCAATTAATCGATATGAAACAGAAGTGATTCCATCAGCAAAAAACAGGGTAGATGGCGCAATAAATGAAGTAGAAAAAAGCCAGAAAACTGATTTTATGAACGAGCGAATCAAAGAACTAGAACAGTACAAATCTGAGCTTGCCGACCTCCAGAAGCAGCTTACCGAGATTGATGCTAAAATTGCTGAGCTTGAAAAATAATCACCTGATTCTATGTTTAATTTCCAAATTTTATACTTGTCTACTATAAATCTTCATGGGACAATAAGGATTAATCTGGAAAACGAGGGGATTAGATGATTAAAAGAAAGAAGCTTTTGTTGTCTGGAGCAGCTATTGCATTGGCTCTATCATCATTTGCTGTAGGAGCTGCGGGGGCAGGGAGATTTCAGTTGATTGTTAATGGAAAAACAGCAACAACAGAGGTAAAAGTGATCAACAATACAACCTACGTGCCTTTGCGAGCAGTATCGGAAATGCTCGGTGCGAAGGTGACATTTAATAGTGCTACTGGAACGATCACGATTAATAGTGATGGAGCCGCTGTTGTGCCAAGTACTCCTCCTAGTCAAGACACACCTACTAATCCGAAATCTAGCGAAAATAGTCGGTTAAACCCTGCGGAGATTGGAACAACGCTTCCTTTTGCTGTGAAAAATATTCTTGATGAATATAGTGGGAATGTAAGCATATCGCAAGTTATCCGAGGTGACGAAGCTTGGCGGATGATTCATGAAGCCAATATGTTCAATAATGAACCTGCTGATGGTTACGAATATATGCTGGTGAAAGCCAAAGTTGCAATCACTAAAAACACAAAATCCGACGCTGCAGTTGATCTTTGGGGCGGTGACTTCACATTAGTTTCCGCTACTGGAACGGCCTACGATACCCAGGCTGTTGTAACACCTGATCCTAAACTTGATGCCAGTATCTATGTAGGCTCATCAAATGAGGGATGGGTAGCTTTTCAAGTTAAAAAAAGTGACCAATCACCATTGATTGTATTTGAACGAAAATATGATGGGTCAGGCGGGGTTTGGTTCAAAACAAAATAATATATCATTCGAAGGTCTCACCAGTGGTGGGGCCTTTTTCATTTTGACTTTAGTCAGTTGAGTACGCGAAAGCGTGCGAAACAAAAAACCACCCG
>RCUF01000450.1_pt1 | contig 12793 bp, 10 predicted proteins | sample 2166311 | NCBI WGS metagenome assembly RCUF01 (sample SAMN09932608, study PRJNA488358) | compost metagenome | feature: garden; material: soil; isolation source: compost soil in 4-hydroxybenzonitrile-enriched culture | place: Germany: Experimental Botanical Garden Goettingen | collected 2016-01-27
CGGAGTTCGGGATCGTGGCTTTGGCCCACAACCTACTCAAAGTGGCAGGCATCCGTCTCGCTGCATTTCTGCAAAAGCAGGCACACAAAAAGGCTGGACGGAAAACCTTACGTTTTCTCACCCAACCTTTTTATTTTGGGGACTTATCGGACAGCCCCATTATCTTGATTTACGCTGATTATAAGCACCATAACCATTAAATAATGTGATTTTTAATATCTCCTTGGAGCAGCTCAAGTACTTCATCGAGCGGTTTAGCTCCCAAATCACCTTCGCCACGTTTACGCACAGAGACGGCACTACTGCTTTGCTCACTCTCACCAACGACGAACATGTACGGGATTTTTTCCAATTGAGCTTCACGGATTTTGTAGCCAAGTTTCTCATTGCGCAGATCGCTTTCAGCACGAATACCTCCTGCACGAAGCTTATCTTCTACAGTACGAGCGTATTCTTCAAATGCCCCCGATACCGGTATGACTTTCGCCTGAACAGGTGCAAGCCATAAAGGCAGGTTACCCGCAAAATTTTCAAGCAAGAACGCAGTGAAACGTTCCATAGTGCCAAGAATACCACGGTGAAGAACTACAGGACGATGTTTTGCACCATCATCACCTACGTATTCAAGCTCAAATCTTTCAGGAAGCAGGAAGTCAATCTGGATTGTCGACAATGTCTCTTCCTTGCCCAGTGCTGTTTTGACCTGAACATCCAGTTTAGGACCGTAGAATGCTGCTTCACCCTCAGCCTCGAAGAATGGAAGTCCAGCTTCTTCAACTACCTCACGAAGCATACGTTGAGCTGTATTCCACATTTCGTCGTTAGCGAAATATTTCTCAGTATCCTGAGGATCACGGTAGGACAGACGGAAGCGGTATTCGTTAATACCGAAATCGCTGTATACTTGCTGGATTAATTCAAGCACACGAGTAAATTCGCTCTTGATTTGATCAAGACGGCAGAAAATATGAGCATCGTTCAAAGTCATGGAACGTACACGGTGAAGTCCAGTAAGTGCTCCGGACATTTCATAGCGATGCTGCATTCCAAGCTCTGCAATACGAATCGGCAAATCACGATAGCTTCTCATATCGCTCTTGTACACCATCATATGATGCGGGCAGTTCATTGGGCGAAGAACAAATTCCTCAGTATCAATTGTCATTTTAGGGAACATGTCCTCTTGGTAATGCTCCCAATGACCTGAAGTTTTGTACAGGTCAACATTACCAAGCACTGGAGTATACACGTGCTGGTAACCGAGACGTTCTTCAATATCAACAATGTAACGTTCCAAAGTACGACGCAGTGTTGCACCCTTAGGCAACCAGATTGGCAAGCCTTGACCTACTAAATTGTTAAATGTGAAAATGCTCAGCTCTTTACCAAGCTTGCGGTGATCACGTTTCTTAGCTTCTTCAAGATAATGCAAATGCTGATCCAGCTCCGCTTTTTTTACGAAAGCAGTACCGTAAATGCGCTGTAGCATTTTATTATCACTATTTCCACGCCAGTATGCACCGGCTACACTTAACAGTTTGAATACTTTAATTTTCCCTGTAGACGGTACGTGTGGCCCACGGCATAAGTCGAAAAATTCGCCTTGATCATAGATCGAAATAACGCTATCTTCCGGCAGATCACGAATAAGCTCCAATTTGTACGGATCGCCCAACTCCGTAAAGATCGCGACAGCCTCCTCACGGCTAACTTCACGACGAGTAATCGGCAAATTTTCACCGATGATACGTTCCATTTCTTTTTCAATTTTTTGCAAATCCTCCGGATTCAGCGGATGCTCCAAATCCATATCGTAGTAGAATCCATCTTCAATCACTGGACCAATCCCAAGCTTAACTTCCTTACCACCAAACAAACGTTTTACAGCTTGAGCCATAAGGTGAGCACAGCTGTGACGCATAATTTCCAGACCACCCTTGGAATCGAGCGTAATGATTTCTACCTTAGCTCCATCCTCCAATTGGGTGTTCAAGTCAACTGCCTTGCCGTTAATTTTACCTGCGATTGCGTTTTTGCGAAGTCCGCTGCTGATCGATGCAGCAACATCTTCAATATTGCTTCCTTCTGCATATTCCCGAACTGCGCCGTCCGGCAAAGAAATAGAAATTGCCACTGTAGTTTCCTCCCTAATAAAATTTAAGTTCAACCAACTCTGATTGTATGTGTCCGGAAACGAACAAAAAAGCCCGTCCCGGAAAGGGACGAGCTTGTTATACCCGTGGTTCCACCCTCATTCGGCTCTTCCATCTAACAGAGCCCTTAATTCGGCATTATTTAACGGTAATGACCCGGTGCTCCCTAATACCGTAATACAGGTTCGGAAACACAGCTACAAAGGGGTAAACCAAAATCGAAATCGAAGGGAATTCCAGCCAAGTTCCCTCTCTCTGTACAATTCGTTCCTTTGGATCATGTCTTTGTCAACGCTTTTAGCTTTGAAAAACATGTAAAACTTAACACGTGTAATTATATAGTGATCAACTCTCAGCGTCAAGTTCCTTGATGATCCCTTCGTCTATTCTCATGATGGAACATACTACATTGAGGACAATCAGAGCAGAGCACTACACGATCACCAAATATGCGGCGAATCGTCGAGATAATCAGCGCCTCCGGTTCAAGTGTATGGATAAGAACACGATCTGGAGACAATGCGATGAGAGTACTCACAACAACATCCTCCATTTCCAGCTCCTGGTCGGCCATTCGGGCAACCATTCCACTAACCGGGGGAGCCTTAATCGGTGTAAAATGCTCATTTAATATTGAAAAATCGTGATCTTTTTTATGCATTAAGTGGACTAGCGAAGTTAAAGGCTCCTGAAAATACACAAAATATTGGAGCAAGCTTATAAATTCATCATACTGCTGATCAAGCAAATACTCCTCTACCGCATAATCCACAATTCCCTTTAGTGTGTCCTCATATTCCCTCATCCTAAATCGAACAAAACCATCAAGATTCAGACAAGGGGTACTTTCCAAATACTTACCCAGACTTGTTTTAATTTCTTCAATATGATTCTCTCGTGAATGCATACCGTCAATACCCGTTTCAAGAAATTTGCAGCAAAGCACTTCGACAGCCTCATAATCTGTTTGTTCGGAAAATGAATATCTTTTAGATATCATTCTCTTGAGGATCGCCTCTTCCTTAGTGTCAATAAGAAAACGGGACAATGCGTCTGACAGCTTATCTTTTACTATAGCTGTAAGTACTGTATGATTCTTCGACTTCCTTTTGGGCAATATCTTTATTACCGTCTCGAGCAATAACATTTTATTGGGAAGGTGGTACCATTTCGACTGGACAGCGCCTTTATGTAAATCCTTTACCACTTCGCCGAGGTATCCGTAGAATTGCGATTTCTGCTCCAAAGTCTCCAGAGTGACGTGTATCGTAAAAAAATCCATGAGCTTTCCCCCTTCCGCTTCCTTCTCCAAGTATATGGTGGAGAGAAAACGTATATACGGGGTCAGCTCATGGAATGAAAGGCAGTATTTCCAGTAATTATTAATTTTGCATGATGAAATCCTTCTCAATGCTGGAGTTGCCATGGAACACTTTTAAAATGTCATATTTCGTATTACGCTGGGCAGGTATTTTTCCAGCCTCACGAATGATGGACAGGATGGATTCAATGTTTACTTTATATGTTGCTCCGGCCGACGATACTACATTTTCTTCGATCATCGTACTTCCGAAATCATTACATCCATATTGCAAAGATAACTTGCCTACTTCCGGTCCCATCGTAACCCAGGAGGATTGTAGATTCTTAATGTTATCCAATACAATTCTGCTTATTGCTACAGTTTTCAAATAGGATTCCGGGGTTTGTCTTTCCGCCTTCAAATTCGTGTTATCCGGCTGGAAAGTCCATGGAATAAACGCAAGGAAACCTTCTGATGGGTAACCGTTTTGCAGGCATTCATCCTGGGCGTCACGAACACGCATGAGATGCAGTGCTCTTTCTTCAAATGATTCACCAAATCCGATAACCATCGTAGCAGTCGTATTCATACCGATCCGATGCGCGGTCTGCATTACATCCATCCAGTCTCTCCATGATCCTTTGAGACGGCTAATTTTACGACGTGTACGGTCATCCAGAATCTCTGCTCCACCGCCAGGAAGTGAGTCAAGTCCAGCTGCATGAATCTCGCGCAATACTTCCTCAAGAGTCAGACCATCAGAAACTTCCTTCATTTTCATAATTTCAGCAGGGGAAAAGGAGTGCATCGTAATGTCCGGAAATCTGGATTTAATCTCTTTCAACAAATTCGTATAATAGCTAAACGGCAAATTAGGGTTTGTTCCACCCTGCATTAAAATTTCAGTTCCTCCAACATCGATAGTTTCCTGAATTTTCTGAAAAATCACTTCATCTGGCAGCACATATCCCTCTTCAGAGCCAGGGCGACGATAGAAAGCACAAAAACGGCAATAAACATCACAAATGTTTGTATAATTGACATTTCTTCCGATGACGAACGTAGTGATCGGCTCAGGATGTTTTCTTTCCATTAATATGTTAGCAACATGCCCCATCTTCTCTACTTCGTTCGATTCATACAGTGCAATCGTATCTTCAAGATTCAAACGCTGTCCATTAAGCGCCTTATCCAATATGTTATCTATTGCAGTCATATTGTGCCTCCTTGTAATCGATAATACTAAAAATATTCAGCAAAATAGTAGCTTATGGCTTAATCGTAACATATCGTAACATAATTAAATCGAGAAAAATAGCACCCGACAGTATGCCAGGTGCTTGATGCTTAATATCCAGATCACAAATCTCTATTTCAAAGCTTGTTCCAAATCTGAAATGAGATCATCGATGTCCTCCAGACCAACAGAGAAACGCAGCAATCCATCGGTAATTCCGCGTTCAAGCCGCACTTCTCTTGGCATGGAGGCATGAGACATCATAGCCGGATAGGACAAAATGCTCTCCACAGCTCCAAGACTTACTGCAACAATTGGAAGCTCCACTTTACTCAGCACTTGCTTCGCTTTTTCTTCAGATCCAACATCAAACGAAACTACAGCACCGTATCCTGTTGATTGCTTTTCATGTATTTCACGACCTGGATGATTTGTGAGACCCGGGTAATAGACATTTTGAATGTCACTACGAGAGCTTAACCATTCAGCTAGCTTGCGGGAACTGATTTCACTGTGAGCCATACGTGCTCCCAAGGTCTTCATGCCTCTCATCAGGAGCCATGATTCTTGAGCGCCAAGCACTGTACCAAGACCATTCTGAAGAAATTTCAATTGGCGGCCCAGTGAATCATTACGGGCTACAGCAAGCCCTGCCAATACATCACTATGTCCTCCCAGAAACTTCGTTGCACTGTGCAAAACGATATCAACACCAAGCTCGATTGGACGCTGATAATAAGGAGTCATAAACGTGTTATCCAAAATGCTCAGCAAATTATTTTCCCGTGCCCAATTTGCTATGAATGCGATATCGGTAATTTTTAATGTTGGGTTCGATGGAGTCTCGATGTATACCCCTTTAGTATTCGGTTTTAACGCCGCCTTTACTTGTTCCGGCTTAGTCATGTCAACAAATGTAGTTTCGATGTTCATCCGGGTCAAAATACTCGTTAGAAGGCGATATGTACCGCCATATACATCTTCTGTAACAATCAGGTGATCGCCTGCAGAGAATAACATGAAGGTTGTTGAGATCGCTGACATCCCGCTGGAAAAAGCAAACCCTCTAGCTCCTCCTTCAAGCAATGCAATGTAATCCTCAAGCGCTTGACGAGTTGGATTGCCTGAACGACTATAATCAAATGTTGGCGGATTAAAGATGTCATTGTGATGAAATGTAGAAGCCTGGTAAATCGGTACGCTGGATGCTCCGGTTGTTTTATCGATTTCTCCTCCAAAATGGATCAGCTTGGTTTCAAATTTTTTGTCGTTACTCATGCTGTTGTCCTCCTTCAATCTCTATATGAGCCACTTCCAAAGCCTGTGATAAATCCTCGATTAAATCATCAACATGCTCAATACCTACTGAGAATCGAAGCAATCGATCATCAACACCCACGGCTTCACGAATTTCAACCGGAATGTCAGCATGAGTCTGAACCGCTGGATATGTCATCAAGGATTCTACACCACCAAGACTTTCAGCAAAAGCGATCAGCTTCAAATTACGAAGCACAGGCTCTACAAGACGCGCATCTGTAACTTTGAAAGAGAAGATGCCTGTATTGCCGCTTGATTGCTTGTTTTGAATCTCGTAACCAGGGTGATTAGGCAGAGCAGGATGGAACACCTCCGCTACTTGAGGATGTTCTTCCAAATATTTTGCAATCGTAATCGCATTGCTCTCATGACGATCCATCCGTAGTGCCAATGTCTTCATACCGCGCATAAGCTGATAGGAGTCCGATGGACTTAAGACAGCACCAATCGAGTTGTGCAGGAATGCCATTTCCTCAGATAATTCTTTTCCTTTTGTCACTATTAATCCCGCCAGCACATCATTATGCCCGCCTAAATATTTGGTAGCGCTGTGGACAACGATGTCTGCTCCAAGCTCAATAGGACGCTGGAAATATGGAGTCAGCAGCGTGTTGTCTACAATAGTAAGAAGTCCATGCTTACGTGCCCAATTTGATACTACTTCCAGATCCGTAACCATCATGAGAGGATTGGTTGGAGTCTCAATAAATACTGCTTTTGTATTCGGGGTACGTACATTTTCAAGCGCGTCCAGATCGTTGGTATCCACATAGGAAGCCGTAATGCCAAATCGCGAAAGAATACGTTCGAACAAACGGTATGTTCCTCCGTACAAATCAAGGGATACTATTAAGTGATCTCCTTGTGAGAAAAGAGTGAATACAGTTTGCAGAGCTGCCATCCCGGAGGAACAGGCAAATCCAGCATCACCGGATTCCATTACAGCTGCCGCTTCCTCTAATACTTTGCGGGTTGGGCTCTTTGTTCTTGCATAGTCAAATCCCGTACTTTGACCTAGACGTGGATGCCGAAAAGCCGTTGCTTGATATATTGGATAATTTACCGCTCCGGTTACAGGCTCCTCAACAGAACCAATTTGAGCAAGTTTACTTTCAATTCGCCAATTTTTGTCGGTCATGGTTAATATCCCTCCACATTTGTATCTAATTATATTAAATTTGGTAAATAAATTCCATTTTTTCATCGATGTCATAAGGCGTTTCCTGATACACATAGTAATTGAGCCAATTGGAAAATAATAAGTTAGCGTGAGCTCTCCAACTGGAGGTTGGGGTTTTGGATGGATCGTCATTAGGATAATAGTTAATTGGTATTTCAACTTCAAGTCCCTTGGCAACATCACGATCGTATTCCCATTTCAAGGATAATGGATCATATTCTGAATGGCCTGTAACAAAGATTTGCTTGCCGTTGCGAGCTGCAGCAAGATAAATCCCTGCTTCTTCTGACTCAGCCAAAATCTTCAATTCCGGAACTGCCTCGATGTCTGCACGATTCACATCGGTATGACGGGAATGAGGCACAAGAAAACTCTCATCGAACCCGCGAAGCAGCATTACATGCGGGTCATTCACCGTATGAGGGAATACGCCAAAACATTTCTTGGAGAGCTGAACTTTACGAACACCATAATGATAATACAGTCCCGCTTGAGCAGCCCAGCAAATGTGCAATGTCGAAGTGACATGTGTTTTGCTCCATTCAAATATTTGTTTCAGCTCTTCCCAATAGTTTACTTGCTCAAATTCCAGCTGTTCCACTGGAGCGCCTGTCACAATCATCCCGTCAAAACGGCGATTCTGAATCTCGTCAAAGGTTTTGTAGAACATTTCCAAATGTTCTGCCGAAGTATTCTTGGGCGTATGCGAGCGTGGATGAAGCAGCACAATCTCTACCTGCAGCGGAGTATTACCAAGCAGACGTAAAATTTGTGTTTCAGTCGTTTCTTTGGTTGGCATCAAATTAAGGATAGCAATTCTAAGTGGACGGATATCCTGACGGTATGCGCGACTCTCATCCATTACAAAAATTTTCTCATTCGTAAGCACTTCTTTTGCCGGAAGATGATCAGGTACTTTAATCGGCATGATTTTTCACTCCTTTATCACATAGATGTCACTAAATTGAGTCTGAAAGTCGGCGATCACAACAAAAAAGACCTCTCTACTTAGAGAAAGGTCATCATTTATTTGCTAAATGCGCCTCTCTCATCTCTCAGAATTCGCAGCAAGCTACAAGCTGTGCGATTCTGCAAGAATTAGCACCGTACGTTAAATCTCGCCGGTTGCCGGGTATCATCGGGCTAGTCCCTCCACCTACTCTTGATAAGAAAATCGTATTTGATATTTAATTGTCTTACTTTTAACAATTAAAATGTTAATTTCTATTATACATGTTTTGTGTAGTTTCACAAGCTGTAACCATGCATTTCGGCGGAACATTTTGGCTTGAAACATTTCATGCCAGAGCGTTATACTAGACAAGTGTTTAAATCATTTTATAACTAATTTTTAGAGCTAAAGAGGTGAATCCGAGATGGAAGGCGACCCGAGTCCGCAGAGTTGCAGTCAACAACAATTGCATAGGAAATCAATCAGCAAGCACCTGTGGGCAGTAATGGGCTCCTCTTATCCCGGTTTTATAGCTTAAGCCGGCTGCTGCTGATTCCTTTCCTGTGCTCCAACCAAAAAGAGCATACCCTCCATTATTGGACGGGAAAGGGAGTGACCTGTATGAAAATTCGTCACGTGAAAGCCGGAGTCTTTACACCGGTAGAAGACGTAGAGATCACAACAACAGCACCTGAAGAAGGCTTTTACTGGATTGACGCTGATGTAGAGGATCTCGTATTGTTGCAGCCACTCTTCTCTCTGCATGATCTGGCAGTGGAAGACTGTCTCACAGAAGAAGAGCAGCGGCCAAAAATTGAGACCTATGACAACCATTATTTTATCGTAGTCAACAGTATTCGTTACGATGACGAGGAGATTTTCCTTCGTGCCCTCAACATTTTTCTAGGTCGTCATTATATCATTACAGTAACAAAGCAAAAAATTAATGAATTGCGTGCGGTTAAGCCAATCCTGTGGGAACAGGAAGTGAGCGAGCCTGACCGGTTCCTTTATTATCTCATTGACCTTGTAGTCGATAATTACTTTGTTGTAGGTGACCGAATCGAGGTTAAAATTGAAAAACTGGAAGAAGACATCCTTATGCATACCAAGCGCTCACATCTAAGTGAAATCATCGGTTTGCGCAGCGAAATTCTGTGGCTTAAAAAAGTGCTGGGACCTCAAAAAGAAGTTATTAATATTTTGAATAAAAAAGATCTGCGCCTCATCGACGATCAACTGCAAAAATATTTCAGCGATATCTATGAGAATGCTGTAAAAATATCTGAAAACTTCGATACATTTCGGGAATTGATGGGCAACTTGCGAGAAGCCTACCAATCTGCTATTGCGAATCGGGCGAACGAAATCATGCGCGTCTTTACAGCCATAACGACTATTTTCATTCCATTAACTCTTATAACAGGTATATATGGAATGAACTTTGATAACATGCCGGAAATCCATTGGAAATACGGCTATTATGTCGTACTCGGTGTTATGATTGCTCTAGGCGCAGGTATGTATTATTTATTCCGCAAACGCGACTGGATATAATAAAGTAAAAAGTGCGATGAATGGGTACATTACAGTATGCCGTTCAGCGCACTTTTCTATATATTAGCGCCGGTTTTTCAAGTTCGATATTAAACGGCTTTACTGGTAATCTCATTCCCTGCGCTGCGGCGGAACGAAATGCGTATTAGTCTCAGTCGTTCGTATAACGTATCCAAATCTTTTCCTTCCGCTGCTTCCTTATTATAGACCTTCTGCAAAATGGGCTTTAAAAAAGCATCCCCCAGCTCTTCATACGCCCTCAGCACATTCTCTTGCTCTTCACTTGAAACCTCCTTCAGCTCCATCTGGATCAGAACATCAGTATTATATCCATCTTTCTCGAGCTGCTCCAAAAGCTCTATTGCTTCTCTGCGATCAATTCCTGCTTTTGTACATATTTTTTCAATGTTCATTCCTTCAGCTAGAGATTCCAGTACATTGCGACGGAGACTAAATTTCTCCATTTCGTGCTTGAACTTGATCTCCTTCTGTTTGTACAGCCATGATCGAAACATTTCTTCATCAACTTCATGCTCCACCCAATTCAGTGGAAAATCGCCCGGTCGCTCCTTGTCTTTGGTCATTTCCAATAGCTCAGCTCCAAATTCGGCAGCCTTGGCAGAGCCCACTCCTGGCAGCTCCAGCAATTCCTCCATCGTTCTAGGACAGAACACACTGATCAAGCGAAGCAATCGATTGCTCGCTATTAGATAGGGGGCCTTACGAAGGACGGAAGCTTTTTTTCTTCTCCAGCTGCTCATTTCCGCATAAAGCGGTTCATTCTCATGTATCTCACTGTAACAGACCAGCTTCTGTGAAATCATTCCTCGACCGATTAATTGCTCCCTCTCCCCCCAAATCCCTTCAATTACCGGACGATAACCTTCTCCCAGTTTTACTACAAGCCGATGGCGATAAATGTGCAGCATCTCTGACCATGAAGCGCCTTCATACCATAGCGTCTCCTCCTCTCCATCTGCGGTTACTTCATTCCAGCCCATTCTCCATAGCCCATCGTCTTCACCGATCCAAACCTTAGCGCCTGCTGTAATTACACCAGTTACATCCTTCTCCATACTGTTCAAAAAGACAATTCGCATACTTTCTCCTCCTAAGGCAATATCAGCTACGAAAAAGATCATACAACGCCAAAAAGCACCCCTCTTGTTCATTCACAAGAGAGGTGCTTCCTCTAAATTCGTATACTGTTACACCTAATAATACCATTATTCGGAAATCTGTCAATCCGATATCCTTTTTTCCCACAAGCTCCATTTTCCTATATAATAGGACACAGACATGTAATCAAGGAGGCTTGTAAATGACTAACCCTCATCATGATTTAGACTTTCTATCTGACAGCACGGAAAGTACATCAACAAGATTCGTTACTTTCATTGGCAACTCGTTAAAGAGATTCGATCTCGCCGTTACTAACACTAATCGATTTTATGGTAAAAAGCTCGTAATCGATTTGCTAAACGGAAAAACAGCCATCCTTGGAACCGATGACCTTGAGGAAGAAGGTTATCTGGAACATGTATTTTCCCTGAACAAAGACGAAGCAGAGGAGCTTCGTTGCTTCCTCTATCAGGTTGTAGGCGACGCTTATTTTACTGATTAATTTTATAATAAAACCTTTCTCTAGACGCTATTTAATCCGCACTGCTGCGGAAGATAGCGTCTTTTATTTTGCCGAACAACAGCCTTATTTCAATATCTTTTTAACCATTCTATGATTCTGTCTACTGCTTCAATATATCTCTGCCCTACAAGCACACCCGTATGAGTTGTGTTCCAAAGCCCTTGAAATTCAGCACGAAGATGCTCCGCTGTTACCCTCCCCCGCCGATCGTCATCATCACATTTGACGGCTTTAATAACTAAACACGGGCAAGAAATCGAAGTGCTGTCTATAGATATTCCCTTAGATTCAACTGAAAATATAAAAGCGTTAATTACCTTTGATGACTCCATTGTAAGATACTTTTTTTGAAATTCAATGTCCTCTGCAGTTTCATCCAAGCTTGAAGGTTCTTCGCGGGTCGGAGCAGGCATTATAAGTTGGGATACCATCTGATCTAATTCTTTGTATGGTACTGCTTCAAAAACTTCTTTGCTTATAACTGAATCGATCAGTACCATGCCGGAGATCTCGATGGATTCAGCTAACTTCTGACTCAGTATTCCCCCCATGCTAAATCCGATAAGAATCGGAGGAACATCACACTCGGCGACAATCTCTTTTATATCCTCCAAATAATCCTCAAAGGTGATCTTCGTCATATCCAGCACCCTGCTTTTGTAATGACTTCTCAAGTTCATAACATAGCATTTCCACCCTTCACGGATAAAGTGAGGTATATATTTGCTCCACATCCAGCTTCCTGTAAAGGCGCCGTGTACAAAGAGCAAAGGAGGCTTTTTTTCTGTTACTTTATTAAGCTCCCCCGCCTCGAATATCTCTAGAAACAAATCGTTTTCTCCTATGTATTTCATCGTGTGATCGGGTAATTCTTTCGTAAAATCTTTCATAATTGTATCCTCTCTGTTCATTTTTATTTTAAATGTAATATATTCCTTATGTATCCATATTATTGGTGTGATGTATAACCAAAGTCAAGAGTACTTGGTGCGCTTCACCTTAACTATTATGTCGGAGAAATACAAGGGGCTGTCCCAAAAGTAGCTTTAGTATCAAAACTAGAATAGCGGTGCAAGGAAGACGATCCCTGCACCGCTTGATCCCGCCACACATTCTATGACCGTATCTCATGTGTAATAGTGTATGATGCGAGATTCCTGAAATTCCTGCAAATGTGCAGGCTTTGATCATGTAAAGCCTCTAAATGCCCTAAATTGCTGCAAATGTGCAGGCTTTCTCTAAGGATTCTCTTCAAACTAATCTATTCTAAACAATATTCATGCATTTTTGCAGGCTTTTGTTCATCCTTTCATGGCTACTTTTAAAAAACTGCATTTTTACATCATTTTCCTGATATCTTGCCTCTCCACTGCTAAAAGAGCGTTCCTCATAGTTATCTTAGATAACTTTTGGGACAACCTCTTGTTATTTAAACGTTCTTCTTAT
>RCUF01000451.1_pt1 | contig 12779 bp, 12 predicted proteins | sample 2166311 | NCBI WGS metagenome assembly RCUF01 (sample SAMN09932608, study PRJNA488358) | compost metagenome | feature: garden; material: soil; isolation source: compost soil in 4-hydroxybenzonitrile-enriched culture | place: Germany: Experimental Botanical Garden Goettingen | collected 2016-01-27
CGCCGAGACATGAGCCGCCATCCGCTCGTGGACACTTTGTTTACCCTGCAAAATATTAGTATCGAAGAATTTTCAATTTCTAACGCTTCAATAACACCTAAAGACGAGCATTTAAAAAGTTCAAAATTTGATTTGAGTTGGTTTTTGACAGAAGACAATGAATTGAACGTATCAATAGAATATAGTACACACTTGTTCAAACGTATAAGTATTGAACGAATGGCTGGGCATTTTAAGCATATTGTGTCTCAAGTCTTATCGAACTCCGAAATACGAATTTCTGATATGGAATTAGCCACAGCATGTGAACAACAACAACTTCTGTATGATTTTAATCATACTGCTAAGGAATATGATCAAGATAAAACAATTCATCAGCTGTTTGAAGAGCAGGTGGAGCGGACACCGAATCATATCGCTGTCATATTCGAAAATCAACAACTAACGTATGGAGAAGTCAATACTCAGGCAAATCAGTTAGCACGGGTATTGAGAAAAAAAGGAGTTACTCGAGAACAGATTGTTGGCATTATGACGGAGCGTTCCGTAGATATGATGATCGGAATTTTAGCTATTCTCAAAGCAGGAGGGGCATATCTCCCGATTTTACCAAGCTATCCAGATGAGCGTATCAAATATATGCTAAAGGATAGCAATGTGAAGATTATTCTCAAACAAAGCAAGGTGAGTGGAAATGGGTTTGATTCGATTGGAACCATTAACATCGAAGAGTTGAAATTGTACAACGAATCAATTACTAATCTACCAAATGTAAACTCTTCGACAGACCTAGTGTATTTAATGTATACTTCAGGATCTACTGGCTTACCAAAAGGAGTAATGATCGAGCATCGATCAGTTCTTAATAGACTGAATTGGATGATCAATGAAATGAAAATAAATTCATCAGATGTGATTTTGCAAAAAACACCCTTTGTTTTTGATGTTTCTGTTTGGGAATTATTTTCTTGGTTTTTGGTGGGAGCTCGTGTGATTCTATTATCTCCGGAGGGTGAAAAATACCCTGAGGTAATCATTGATAGTATACGCAAAACTAAAGTGACATTAATTCACTTTGTTCCATCAATGTTAAATGTATTTTTAACTGAGCTTAGTAATAGATCGAGTTTGGAAAGTATATGTAGTTTACGTAAAGTTTTTACCAGTGGTGAAGCTTTACTTCCTAAACAGGTGCATCGCTTTAATTCAGTTATTAGTCAACATAAAAAAGTCGACCTGCATAATTTGTATGGTCCCACTGAAGGGACGGTAGAAGTATCGCATTACAAGTGTATCGTTAATGAACAAGTTAAACTTGTACCAATTGGAAAACCTATCGATAATGTGCGACTATACATTTTCAATCGTCATGGAAGAGTACAGCCAATCGGTATGCCAGGAGAGTTGCATATTGGCGGTATTTGTTTGACTCGGGGATACCTTAATAAGGAACAACTGAATAAAGATAAATTTATTCAAAATAGTTATACAGGGGAACGACTCTATAAAACGGGAGATATTGTTAGGTGGTTACAAGATGGTAATATCGAATATTTAGGGCGAATTGACGATCAAGTCAAAATAAGAGGGAATCGGATTGAGGTTGGGGAAATCGAAGTGTTTTTGTCAGCACACCCCTTAATAAAAGAAGCAATTGTTATATCCCGAAGAGATCATGATGATGAAGTATATCTATGTGCGTACTTTGTCTCGTCAACCAACTTATCAACTAAAGACCTACGTCAATATCTTATGGAGGAATTGCCGGAATTCATGATTCCTTCTTACTTTGTACCTATAAATGAAGTACCTACCAATACTAACGGAAAAATTGATAAAAACGCTTTACCTGAACCAACAATCAAAATGGCAATGGATGTAGAAGATGATCGACCAGATTATCCACTTGAAAGTGCACTAAAACAAATATGGAGGGAAGTACTAGGATTTGATCGATTGTCAATAAATGATGATTTCTTTGAAATGGGTGGACACTCTCTAAAAGCAGTAGCTCTGGCATCGAAAATTAGAGGTGAATTAGGTGTGGATATCAATGTAGTCGATGTGCTTAAATGGTCAACGATCAAAGTAATGGCTGGAAAACTAAGCAGATGGGATAAGAGATACTCTGGGGTGGAATTTAATAATATCAACGCTATTAATTATGGAGAGGATACTGAGTATCTATATACTCACCCTGATTATGATAAACGAGATCTCTATATTGAACATGATGTGGAAATAGGAAAGGGTGAATGTGCTACAACGGGAACCTTATCGCTTCCTAAGGGATCTGGTCCATTTCCAGCGGTTATTTTAGTTCCAGGTGATGGGGAATTAGATAGGGATATGTCAATGTTTTCTTTAAAACCATTTAAAGACATAGCCGCTGGGTTATCAAGTAAAAATATTGCAGTTCTTCGTTATGAAAAAAGTGTGCAAGGAGATTTTTATTCCAATAAAGATTATACAATCGATGAAGAATATGTAGTTGATGTTCTGGCATCCATTGAATTACTCAAACAGAGGGAAGATATTGATACTAATAATATCTTTTTATTAGGACATTGTCGTGGTGGCTGGATGATTCCGAAAATACTACAAGATAAGCGTTCCGAGAAAGTTAGAGGGGCTATCCTATTATCGTCACCAAATCCACTTAGGAGTGAACTACAATCTTTTTTCGAAATGGACAAGATGTATGTACTCACTGAAGAAGAAACGCTTGAACACCGAGAACAACTGAATATCTTGCTGAGTTCTATGTTTGATCCAAATAATCCACCTTCGAACTTTAAATTGGAACCTGGTGCGAAATGGTGGCATAGTTTAAAAGATTATGTGCCCGCTGAAATCGTATCATATCAAGAGCATCCTTTATTGATCATGCAAGCAGGTAGGGATTTAAATATCCCTGTAAATGATTTAGATAAATGGAGATTAGCTTTACAAGAAAGAAATAACGTAAATTATAAACTATACAATAAACTAAATCATTGTTTTGTGGAGGGAAATGGAGATCCGAGTTTAGAGGAATATGCAGTTCCTGGTAACGTTCCTGAATATGTGATATTTGATATTTTGAAATGGATACAAACTCAGTCTGTAAAAGCAGTAACTGTAGGGAATAGGCATTAAATAGTAATGAATTATGTAGCCTTTTGGTTGCGATACGATCGAAAGGCTACATAGATAAAATATACAGTAGGTAGGAGATGAAAATATGAACTATATTTATGGTAATACGCCCTGTTACCTAGGAGCAAAGAACATTGTTACTAATCCGAATGTTGACGATATTGACGTTATTGTTTACGGAGTACCTTGGGAGGGAGCGGTTACTTGGGGGGATTTAACAAGTTGCGAGTTGGGCCCTAAAATGATTCGCTTAAGTTCAGCAAGATATAGTGGATATTTACCTGAACTAAATCACATTAATGTTTTTGATCATATTAAATTAGGAGATTTGGGGGATGTTGATGTCGTACCTTCTGATGTTAAACAGACAATGGATAGGATTTGTTCTTTTGCCAAAAGAGTGTGGAGTTTAAGTAAATTCCCTGTTGCATTAGGAGGAGATCATAGTATTACCTATCCAATCTTAAAAGCTTTAACAGAGAATATTTATGGTAAAGTTGGAGTAATCCATATTGATGCACATTATGACAACAATAATGATTACAAGGGCGATCGGTTTGGTCGCAGTTCTCCGTTTGCTCGTATTTATGAACTTGATGGTGTAAATAACAAAAATATAGTTCATTTTGGAATCCACGGACCAAGAAATAAAGCTGAGAATGGGGTGTTAGCACGTGAAGTTGGCACAACTACCGTCACTATGAATGATATACGTTTACGATCTAATGAACTTCCGAAATTAGTTGAGGAGATTTATACCATAGCCAAAAGTAATGCTGATTATGTTTATCTATCGATTTGTAGTGACATACTAGATCATGCATTTAATCCAGGTGGTCCTGTTGATTGTAATGGTTTGACTCCACATGAACTACTTACAGTAGTATATGAGATATGCAAACTAGGCATAGTTGGGATGGATTTTGTTGAAATTTATCCTAACCAGGATCAGACTAATTATTCTTCTCATCTAGTAACAACTGTACTCCTTTATGCTTTCGCTGGTTGGATTGAAAACAGGAAAAAAAAAACACTTTATTCTAGTGATGTTGCAGCCGATTTGATAACATACATGAAATGAAAGACTAAGTCAAATTATAGACAAACTTCTGTTATTCATAAGTCAAAGCCAATTTGGTTGCTAATCCACCGAACATCTTGTAAAGTTGCGGGACGTTGACAGCATAAGGACCATAATCTCCTCTCTTATATAAATATTTTTATGTAGTAAGTAGGAGAAATGAGAGCAACAGAGAAATCATGCGGAAATGGAAAGAATAATGAAATGTCTGTTTCAAGCTGCTGATGGCTATTCAGCATCATAGCCTCGTTGTTATGACGAAGCTCCCCCTCATCCGAGCAGGCTACCCCCAATACCGTGACGTTGGCCGGGCAGAAGTATCATAATCCCTTTCTCTGATTATGGCGATTCATCCCACCACAAGATGATTTCAGCCAGAGAGGTGTCGCTCAAACCCTGTTTTAGGGCTGTCATGGCGCTTCCGCTTCGTCGCTTCTGTTTTCACAGCAGGAGAAAGGAACGTACTTGAAACAAGCAATATGTATTTTTCAAGGATCGTGGCGTCATCAAGGGAGATATTGAAAATTACTTGATCGCTCCCTGTAGTATAGATGGGGAACGGGAATGAAAAAGGCAACTGCTTTATGTAATTTCTCAACACAAAATGATTAAGGTATGTGAAAACACGAGCAAGCCATGTGAAGTACTCGCATGGCTTGCTCGTGTTCATTTATAACGATTAAGATCAAAGCGACGAACTGCCAGGATAAAAGCAATTGTCAACTGTTGTTTACAATCTTCATCAATAGTTCCATTTCGTTGGGTGTATTTATTAATAGCTGGTTCATAGCGGACAATCAATTTGGCTTCTACTTCTTTATTACCTTTTTGTGCTAAATGGAGCAGAGTAGAAACACTATTCATGTTCATCCTCCTTTTATCGTCAAGATGTGACTGATAGCGATGTATGTATAAAAAGGGAGGACTGCGACAAGCAAGCGAGCCTTTAATTCTCCATAGTTCTTTTAAGCTTCACCAGAACTTTTGATTTCTTTTAGGAAACAGCTTGTCTGCTGGTTCCTAAAAGCAGAGCAATTTCCTTGTCTGTTTTATCTTCGTAATACTTATGGTATAAAAGTCTTTGTTCCTTTGAAGTAAGATACGATATTTCAGAGATTTGAGAAAGAACAGGATCGTGTTGAGGTTGCAGCGTGTTGCGGTGATGAACTAAAAAATTGATATTGATCTCAAAAGTGACAGCATCCAAAAGGACCACATAAGCTGAGTCACGCCTCAACTTCTCAAAATAATCTTTTTGAGCGTGCTGGAGGCATGCTTTCACGTAACTGCTGAACGCCCTTTCAATTGAATCTTTGTCGTCAACTCCCAATTTCATTAGATTCCATCTCCTCTCTGTAGATAAATGGGAAGCAAAGTCGAAAAAGGCAACCTTCGATCGAAAAATAAAAAAAATGGAAGGCATACTTCTATTTTCGTTGTTTATCTACAAGTAATGAATGAAGCATATATTAGAATAAGCCTAACAATGACGAATAAAGTACATTTGTACAGAAAAATTTAAAATCAAAAATGGGCGTTGTCCTTTACTGAGGATACGCCCACTTTTGGAGATAACGTATTTTATCTTTGATAAGCTATCATACTCTTCTCGTATTCATAAAGCGCTTGAAATTACAGCTAAAACATTCTAAACTGAACATGTTCAAATTGATTTCAATGAAACTGGAGGCTTTGAAATGAATACCACTGAACAAGATACACAACAGTTCATTATTGATACAGCCAAAAGCTTGTTGAATGAAGTAGAAGATGTAGATAAGATAACTGTCCGTCAAATTGCAGAACGCGCCAATGTAAGCATTGGCCTCATCAATTATCATTTTAAGAGCAAAGACAATTTATTGAGTATCGCCATTGGCGATACTATGGCTAAAACCATCTTGAGTTTTTCTAAATCAGATAGCTATACCGATTTAGAACCCATTGAGAAATTAAAGGCAATGCTGAAAGAACTCTATACTCTGTCAGACAAAAAAGAAAAATTAATGCGATTTACTTTATCTCGTGACATTATGAACGGGAATATGCAAACCCCATTACATCTCATTCCATTATTAAAAGAGATATTCGGTAATAGAAAAGATGAAATTCAATTGAGAATACTGGCATTGCAGATACTTTATCCTATTCAAGTGACAGGGCTTAACAAAGAGACGTTCTATACGTACAGCGGTATTGATGTATCTGATCAAGACCAACGGAACCACTTCATAGATAACCTAATAAACAACTTAATAAGCAGCAATTAAAAAGGAGGTTGTAAAAAATGAAAACAGCAACGATTTTGAGTGCCGTCATAACCGTATTGCTCCTGTTGTCTACTATGATATGCGGGCTATGGTTAAGGGCAAATAATATAAGCGGCCCCGGGTCATTTAACTTTCATGTAAATTGTGGGATAGCAGCTGTCGTTTTTTCTTTTATTACTCTGGGTTTAGTCATAGCACTGTTCGCACGTATGCAAAAGAGAATGATGACTCCATGAAAACATTGATTGTATATTCAACTAAATCCGGCGCAAGCCGGGAATCGCAGAATTGCTAGCAACTAAAATGATTGATTATTCTATTTGCGATTTATCAAAATATACACCAAATATTGAATGTTTTGATATTTTGATTTTGGGCTCGGTTTGAGGTTTTTCATATCCCATATACAATAAAAAAGGATTGGAATGGTTAGTGTGGAGTTTAGTGCGGATAATCGGAAGCAAATCTACATTCCAAAAGGCATGTATTTATTTCACTAGAAGACAATACAAGAAATGTCATGCGTTTTGACTAACCCTTCTTTAAGGAGAACGATTGCCTGGATTGGTTCGTGAAAAACCTTTTGAAGCGCTTTACTTTGATGTCATGTCGTACTTTATCATCTGAGTAAAAAGGAGATCAGGCATGAGCAATTTAAAGACAATAACACAAGTTACAAAATCGTTTTGTATTTCTACTCGATTGTTGCGCTATTACGATAAGGTTGGACTGGTGTTTGGTTAGGACAAAACATATCCTCTCTTTTCCGCAAGTAAAATCAAGCAATGCAATTTCCATTACTCTATAGTGACTATAGAGTGGTTGAAACGAGGTGAACAGTCGAATGTACGAGTGGCATAAGCAAATCCAAATCATCGTTGATGAAATTGACAAGTGTATTAAAAATCGTAACGGTGAAGCAATAACGCTACGATTTCTTTCTCGCAAGTTAGGTTATTCCGAATTTCATACTACAAGAAAATTCAAGGAAATATCGGGTATGCAATTTAGGGATTATCTGCGGCATAGAAAATTAGCCTTTGCACTAAAAGAGGTTCGGGATAGTGAAAAAAGCCTAAGCCTGTTGTTCTTCGTACAAAAATAAACCCTTTTGACCGCTACTTTTTAGGATTGGGAGAGATTGGTATGATGAAATCCACAGATGATGTTAAAATTTATTTTGTAACTATTACCGCACACAAATTTTTGCATATTAAAAACTATGAAAGTAATGGGTATTGGGATTTTTGGCAGAAGCAAAGTCTTATTCCGGGACAGGACTATGAAACAATTTGCGGGTTACTCGATAGTATCAAGGGCAAATTAGATGATGATGGTGGGAGCGAACCTAACTGCGGAAGTGGTCAGATTATGGCGTACATTAACGACCCGGATGGCAGACTCTGCGACTGGGGTATTCCGCGTACAGAGTGTTGGGGTATACGACTTCCTTTTGATTATAAAGGGGAAGTGCCACCGCAAATGTTTATGGTTGATGTTCCCGAAGCCGAGTATATTGTTTTTGAACATGGCCCATTCGATTATGAGCAGGAAAATCGTAGTGTGGAGGAAAAGATTGAAAAGGCAATGGCAACTTTTGATTTTTTGAGCACTGGCTACTGCTTTGATACTTCCCCCGGTAGAATAATTTACTTTTATTATAATCCAGAACGGGTTTTTAAGTATATCAGACCAGTGCGGAAGTCATAATCAATAAACAGCACCTGTCCAATGCGATAGGCGCTTACGTCATTATAAATTCAATGCGCCTAATCCAGTTGACGAAACAAATGATCATGGTTACGAAATGTGGGGAATTCTTAATCTCGATAGTGGCAAACCAACGACTGAACAGGTTGAAATGCTAAAAGAAAAAAAGGGACAGGATGGCGAAAAAATATTTAGTTCAAGCCAACCGAGCTTCACGAATTGGAGGTACAAGTAAAAGAAAAAACAATCGATATTGGAATTGTTATTCCAAATGATTATTCAATCATTCATGCGGATGCAAAGGCAAAGAAAGCGATTTTACCGTAGGATGTCCATTTTTACGGGAGTAAGAATAATTTACGATATTCCGTCGCGACTGTCATGGTTGCTGATGAAATAAATAACGATAACCGAAACCTTTTTGGAAAAACAACTGCCCTTAAATGAGTTCGACGGCTATGTTCCGGGTTTACTGGCTTTGGCCATTTTAATGATTTTATTTACCGCATCCGCGTCCATTGTGAAGGAGAGCGATAAAAAAACACTGATCCTACTGAAACTAAGCCGTCTCGGAGCTTTTAATTTCCTTGCGGCATTTGTATGGTGCAAGCCATTATCGCTGTGGGTGCGCTTGTCCTTGCTTATTGGACGGCACTTGGACTAGGGTATAGCACGGCAGGTAATTTCGAATCTATCCTTCTGGTTGGCGTCATTTCCAGCCTTTTGATGGTGTCCGCGAGTCTGGTGGTGGCGAGCTTCCTGAATACGATTTTTGATGTTTTAACCATGAAGTTGAATATGTTCTCGATCCATGGGCATCCGCTGGTATTACGGACATTTTGCAGCTTACGCATACTGTGAATGCCTTCAATAAAATTTTGAATTACAGGGCGGGATTAACTGAGATTCGATTTGATGTTTTCATGATTGTTGTGCTCACACTGATCTATTTTTTGGCAGGATTAGTTCTATATCAGAAGCGTAAGCTGTCCAAAGCGTAAATCAGATAAGCAAATTACAGAAAGGCTATAGGGTAACTCTACTGAATTCGAATATCCGATTCGTCTATGGAAGGATGATTACAGGTGATGATGAAGGACCTAAGAAAAACAAAATTTGTGGTTTTTACTGCCACGGTATTCACGGCCATATTGTTATGTTGTACGGTCTACGCTGGTGCTTACACCGTACCGTCTACGAAGATTTTCCCACAATCAACAACGGCGGCTTCCCCTGATAAGAAAAAAACCGTCGATCAAACTGTCGTTTATGAGAATGTAACTATGTATCATCCATCAGCAGGAGAAGACGCTTACCCCTATGTTCACGATATAAGAACAAATAACACCACTAAAACGATCGTAAAAACCGAAGTTGGTATGTTGGCATATGATAAAAACGGAAATCCGCTAAAATTAAATTGGTATAGCTTAGATACAGATGAGGAATCGTCATATGACTATTCATACGATTGGGACTCAACCCAAATCATGCCGGGCCAGACTGATAATGTTGACGGCGGTTGGAGTTTTAATATCCTTGGTGCGGATCAGAACGTGAAAAAAATCGCATACGTATTATACTGCGATCGGAAAATCACCTTTTCGGACGGTACAGTATGGGAAAATCCCAAATATGAGGCATGGCATGAAAATTACAGTGGAAAGAAAGTATCTGTTAAGCTTCTAAGTAACTACTATCCATATGTCCAAACAATTGAATAGGGTTATCGATTTCTATGTAATTAAGCAATTCTCTACTATTGGGTAGGAGGGAAGTACGATTTGTCCCTAAATAATTCATTCAAAATAATAGATACAAATAATTGGAAAGGAAAATCAAAAGGAATATATTACAGGATCTGTTCCAAACGATGTGTATCAATTTTCATCACTACCATGAATCAAATTTGCACATTTTTCACATACACTTGCATGAAAAAGTGATAAATCCAATTCTATACTTGATTGGGGAAATTTTTTTGAGAAGGACGGAAGAATTTTTATACCATTTTCTGTTCAATCCATCATTCTTTCGTAGACGGTTTTCATGTTGAAAATTTGTGGAGCATGTACATAATAACCTCGGGATGTACAAAGCTACTTAGATAACCGGGGGTGCAGTTTGACGACACCTTAGTAAATCCGGACATGGCGCAGAATTTTGAGCAGTATCCGATTGAAGATATACAAGCACACGATTAATTTAATTGTAGGTGCGAAGGATGATAAACTGTCAGATTTGTAAACCGTATTACACCTTGATCCTGATGTATACGATCCTACATAGGGGATAGTCCAATGGAGACAATACTCACAGAGACCATGGTCTTTTAAGACATCATAAACACAGTCCATCGTTTGTTCAAGCTGAATGTCCTTCATTCTACTCCGATAAAACGAGGATGCTTAACTTAAAATGGAAGATCACAACGGATTCAGGGCAACAATTTTTACTTAAGCAATACAACAAAAAACGGTATTCATTATTTAATTCTGAGGATCTATTGTTTGCTTTCTCTCAACAGATTAGATTGAAAGACCAGAGGCTTGTGTTATCGCATAACGGAAATGTATTACTTAAATCGGATAACGACGAAATTTTCATGGTGATGGAATATTGCCCTGGGAAAACCGTTGCGCCAGGTAAAAGCAATGTCTATCAAAAGTTTCACTAGCTTCAGCATTCATGGAAGGGTACAGTGAGCAATGCAGCGTGGGGGGCTATTTAATCCATTCCTTGCGACGGTTATGGTATATGGAAAGCACGTGGTGGATCAATGCCAAAATGGATTAGCACAGTGTACCGCCAGCGCGCTTCGCGAAAGATATGATTTGGCTTGCCCAACATAATAAAAATCTCCCCACTATTTCAGGAAATCTATAAAACAGGAGGACCCTATGAAAATCAGTTCACAGGTTTATGTGAAAGGCAGCGTTGAAGCGGCCGATATGTATTGCCGCGCATTCGGTTTGGAGAAAGGGCTTGAAGTGAAGGATGAAGCCAAAAATGAATATATGCACTGCGAATTGATGCTGAACGGCAAGCTGTTCATGGCCGTTAGTGAAGCACCGAAGGAGTGTAATACCAGCCCAAAAGATACTTGGCAGACCATGGCCTTCAATGTATACGACATGGGGAGCGAGGAAGCCGTACGGCTTGCCTATGAAATCCTGAAAGACGGCGGCACCGTCATCGACCGACTCGGTCCCTGTGACTGGAATTCCTATTGCTCAAACCTGATCGACCGCTTCGGGGTGTTTTGGTGGATTGCAATTTAACTTGAACAACACGATCCAAAATGGAAAGAGTTTTTTTTCAGAGAGAAAGATTACTTGTAACTCATCTTTGGGGATAAAATGGTTAGAATCAATCGCATCGGAAGTTCCGCTGTTGACGGGCTTCTTGCGAAAATACCGAAGCAAAGGTTTTGCAGTTGTGGCTTCAGAAGTGAAAAGTATTCCATACATTGTCCATGAGTTGGCACGATCTTCTCTATTATATTGAACATACTGTGAGTGAAGATTACGAACTGCTCCTCCAGAATGGAGAGCAATACCAAAAAGATGCAAGAATCATTTCTTATATTACAGAGGAAGTGACATGTTCAGCCAAGCTAGTGAGTGATTCAGTTGAAGCAGGCGATCAAGGAAGAGACGAACGTTGAGGCAGAATTGATTGAAATAGCGCGCATCGGCTATCCTAATCCAACTCCTCCTAGCATCATGTTAAAAGAAAATGTAGAAATCACGAAGAGCATTTGTAAAAATTTAGGATATAAATATACAATCATAAATAATGGGACAGGCCATGATGCAATGATTATGCCAGATCTGGCTCCCACTAATTTAATATACGTACCAAGTAAAGGCGGTATATCCCGTCATCTCGATGAATGGACAGATTATGAGGATCTAAAAAAAGGGATCGATGTAATGCTGCATTTAGTATTGGAAATATGTAAATAATGGCTTGTTGATTTTACGAGTAAAATCCTTTGTCGCTAAGGGCAGGGTGCATAAGGAAGCAAGTACCGAACATGAAAATAACGTGATAGACAGCCAACAGACGAATGTATCTCATAAATGTGCAAGTGTCTATACACTTGCCCTGCTTGCCGGTTAGCGGAAAGCTCGAAAAACCCAAAAATGCACTAAAGCAGCATACGATAGTGTTTAAGTAAACAGCAAAAAATATCAAGTTTAAACTTTAACGGACAAGGGAATTTACGTTCAAAAACACGAATGCGATCACCGTAATAATCCTCAATTAGACGGAAAGCCTCTGCTTGGATTTGAACGAAAAAACCGTCAGAAACCTTGATTTTACAAGGATTTTGACGGTTTTTTAATTCCGTTCCTTTGACTTATATTCCGCTTGGTTCCGAATGACATACGCGATTCAGGTCCGTGTGGGCTAACCCCCGTGGAGGTTCGAGTCCTCTCGACCGCACCAACCTAACAATGAACGAGCTCTTGAGTTTCCTCGCGGAGATTCAGGAGCTTTTTGCATACTCGGAATTTGCAAGGTGTTGCTCATCACTTGAGCTGAATCCTTGCTTACGCTAATGAAAATAATGG
>RCUF01000452.1_pt1 | contig 12777 bp, 10 predicted proteins | sample 2166311 | NCBI WGS metagenome assembly RCUF01 (sample SAMN09932608, study PRJNA488358) | compost metagenome | feature: garden; material: soil; isolation source: compost soil in 4-hydroxybenzonitrile-enriched culture | place: Germany: Experimental Botanical Garden Goettingen | collected 2016-01-27
CTTATTGTTTAACCCCTGTTTTCTTAAGTCTGACTACCTTATTCCGCCCTTCTCCCTAATTCTTTTCATATATGCCAGCCTTACTGTTTCTTTAACTGCTATATCGAGATGCTCCACATCACTACGATCCACCCGTCGTCCTTGCCAGGACTTTACGAATTTCTCAATTTCTGCTGATGCTTTGACCGTATTGCGCGATTCATTAGGAATTCGCAGGATGAATGGAACCTCCTCTTTAAAATCAGTATCCACATATCCATTAATGACAGGCAATCCATATGCTAAATACTCACGAACCTTCAGCGGCGATGCTTCATTCATTCCTCTGCGATACAAGGCAAGTGATCCTAAAGCAACATCAGCCTGCTGCATGAATGGCTCGTATTGGGACTTTGACAGCTTACCGTGAAATTTCATATTTTCAGGAACAGACTTCTTATACTCAGAGGGCGAAATCCCAATGATGTCGAAATGCCAGCCCTTATGCATTCTCGCCATATCAGCGATAGCATCGATTCCATTCCATGATGATCGGGGTTCCCCGATAAATATTAGACGAGGATCTTTGTTATCGGTAGGCGGAGCTGGAGTAAAATCATGAAGTGCTATACTATTGCCTATTACAATTCTGTCCTTCGCCTGTCGTCTGAAATGTTCTGAATCCATAATTTCTGAGCTCACAAATATGAAGCCTGAGGTCGATCTGAGTACCTTTTCACGAGTCATTGTATGGTGAGTATATTTGAATATGTTTCTTCTGCGCATCTCTGTAATATCATTAGCATTAATCTCTAATACAGAAGGAATCTTTCTTAAAAGTTCAGGCAATCGAGAATAGTGCGTCTCAAATCTATGATAAACGACGTCCGGTTTCCATTGATCCACTCGATAGACCAGTTTCCGGAACTCAGAATTCCGCCACATCCCCTTACTATACGGTTGTATGATCAACTGGACTCCTTTTATAGCATCCTTCCAGTCCTGAGGGTCCCCTGCCGTGAACAGAAAAAGCCCTACTTCATGACCCTGCCGCGACCACTCTGTGACCTGACTGACTACTTTTTTAAATACACCACTATCTGGTCCTTCATTCCAATGAATCAGATAAGCAATTCTCATGAGCTCTCCTTCTTTACCATACAATGTTTCTATCCTTCAAAAGTGTGATCTCAAATTCATTATTGCGTAGTATTATTATGAATTAAAGGGATTTTATTACTTTCAATAGCGCAAAGCACCCACCTATCGAACCGTATCGAAATATGTCGCATAGGTAAAAAGTCGCTATTACAATCCTTATATTAACATATAATAGAATGTATGGTATCCTACTTTTTCCTTAATTTCAATATTATTAGAGAAAATTACATTGATTCTTCAGTCCATGAGCGGATCAAGATTATAAAGACAAAAAGGGCGCTCACAATCCTAAAGATTGGAGCGCCTACTTCATGTGTATTGATTAAGGAATGTATTGTTGAACGATACGAGTGACTTGACCATTCTCGATCGTCAAATGATAAGGGAAGTCCCTAACATCCAGCAACTCCGTATGCTCAAACAGTTGGGCAAATTTTTGCAAGCTAATATGTTCATTCCAAGAAATATCGATGTCCTCTACATTTCCTGTATGATCATAAATTTGCATCAACACCTCAGCATCATTTGCCAGCGGATATTTCTGTAGCTTCTCATCATCATTGACGATGTAGTACCCGTCCGGAGGCCCATCAATTCCAGCATCAGGCTCATATTGGGCAAAAGCCTGCTCTGCTTCTTTACCCTCATACCACAATATTGGATCTACCGTAATTTCTCCATTGCCGGCATTTAAGTGAATCTTGTCTATATATACTGTTATCACTTCATCCTTCTGAACGACTGGTTGAGATTCTGGCTGAGCGGCTCTTGAACTTGGCGTGGCGACTGAAAACATCACAACAATTAGAAGTAGTGGGATTATTACCGTCAGTATTTTTTTCATTACATGTTCCCCGCCTTTCTGAGCTTCAACACTCACCATCAGTTTCACAAAAAAGCACTATACCATTATTATATGCTCACTGATAAAAAAAGGGTCACAAGAAGGTTAAAACCGATTACAAAATTTTATTATTTTATTTTTAAATCTTCATAATTAATTTGGTTTAGTGCTTCTAACTTCTGGTAAAGTGTTGGTAGTCTTATTATAACTTAACACTGAAAGCGCATACTTGAACCAAAGGAGAGAGTCCAACTATGAACAGCTTCAACTCACAAACGAAAGTTGCCCTGATTACTGGAGCAAGCCGGGGTATCGGAAAAGCAATTGCTCTTGAATTCGCTAAAGCAGGGATGTGCGCTCCTCTCTTGAAGAAGGTCATGAGAAGAACCGCCAGCTTCTCGGCCGACTAGCCTTCCCTCAAGAAATCGCTAAATCCGTGCTGTTTCTTACTTCAGATGATGCCAACATCTATACAGGACAAGTTCTTGGTGCAAATGGCGGCAGTGTGATGAACGGCTAGAACAATATTGATTAGTATGAAAAATCAAGAGCTGCTACGGGATGTCATTTTCCATCCCGTGCAGCCCTTTTCTTCGTTCCAATCATCAGACTCCGGCGAAGTCAATGCATATATTTTCACCTATGAATGCTTTCCATCTATCAGCTTCTCGTCGTCTGATTCAACGAAATACTTCAGTTGAGACAGACTGTTCTCCCAAAAACGATCAAAATAGGAAATCCAGCGCTTTAATTCAAGTAAAGGCTCTGTATCCAGCCGATAACGTGTTTCCCGGCCAACCTTCCGTTCGCGAACTAGCCCCGCATCTGCAAGAACTCGAAGATGTTTAGAGACAGCAGTTCTGCTTATCGCAAAATGACCCGTAAGCTCCTTCAAAGGAAGCTCATGATCTCCAAGCAGACTCAATAGCTCCCGCCTGGTCGGATCGGCAACCGCCTGAAAGACATCCTGTTTAAGCGCTTCAGCTGGCATATCAACCTCCGATATACGCGGAGAGCTTACCAACCAGTCCACCCCATCCTTGATCCATGCGCCCACGCACAATCGTATGCGGCTCGCCAAACTCCGTGACCTGACCCTCACTCCATCCCCCATGGATCACTGTAACCTCGGTTTTGCCCTCCTGCTCTACTAATTCAAAGGTCAATGTCCAATCCTTTCCCCAGTTGAAAGAAAGCCGATTAGGTGGATCAACCAGCGTCACCTTGCAAGGAGATTGGCCAAATGGACCCGCCTGGATAATAAATTCATGTCCTTCCACAGGCTTTAGATCATTGGGCATGAACCATGCAGATAATCCTTCCGAGGTTGAAACAGCAGTCCACACCTTAGTGATTGGCGCATTGATTATAATAGAATGACGAATATCCGGCAATGTTCCCATAACTTATTAGCAGCTCCTCTCATTATGAAACCAAAAGGTTTCTGATTAGATTATATGAAACCTTTTGGTTTCATGTCAAACTGTAAAAAACCATACCCTCCTCATAGAGTGTGGATATGGCTCTTGTTTCATTCTATTCAATTACAGTTTTATTCTTTGACGATAATCTCGTACAGTCTTGCCGTCTTCGATGCCGGCAGAACCACTTCCAATTCACCCAAGGCAGCAGTCCATGTATAATCGGAAGCAAAGTTCTGAGGATAAGCGCATTGAATGTCTAATGTCTTTCCTTTAAGGAATTGTAGCGGCAGCGTCTTCCGAGCGGACCTGCCATCGTTCTCTGGGATGCTATCCTTGACCCGCCACACGGCCAAATAAATATGATCATCCTTACGCAATCCAAGACTGACCCAATCGTTCTGTGCGGTCGGCAGACCCAGCGGCCAGAATGGCAGCGCTTCGGGAATATCGGTGCGAATTTTTTTGTAATAATCCAACGCTTCCTTAACAAGCTCTCTGCGACGAGGGCTCAGCTCCGCCAAATGACCACTCTGATGAACGCGAAGCAATAGCGCATTCACCATATTGAAAACCACTTCCTCGTCATCTCCTTCACGAAGCGGATATGACCACACTGCCGATTGCTCAGGTGTAAGGGCTGATGGTGAAGCAGCAGCAATTGCCGCATAGTTCGCGTAGTTCTCCTGATCGCTGGTAGACTGAATGCTATGGCGGCTAAGCATCGCATAATCCATACGCATCCCCCCGCTAGAGCAGTTCTCGATGACAAGATCAGGATAACGGGCAAAGATCGAATCCAGCCAGTTCAGATAAGCGCGATTATGCTGTAACAGACCATCTCCGCAGCTATCAGCGTCCGTCTCTGTTCCGATTCCCGCATTGATGTTGTAATCCATTTTAATGTAACCCACTCCATAATCCTCAACCAGACGCCGAATGACCTCGTTTGCGTGAGCCACAACCTTTGGATTACGATAGTCGAGCTGATAACGGCTGCGGTCCTTCACTCTTTTACCATGCCGCATAAAAAACCAGCTATCATCGGTCTCCACCAGCTTAGGACTGTTAATGCCCATCACTTCAAGCTCCAGCCACAGACCCGGAACCATTCCTTTGCTACGAATATAGTCCAGCACATACTTAATTCCTTCCGGGAAACGTTCCCCAGATGGCAGCCATTCTCCTACTCCATCCCACCACTCGCCTGCGGCATACCAGCCAGCATCAATACAGAAGTACTCACTACCTACCTCTGCAGCCGCATCAATAAGCGGCAGTAATTTTTTTGTGGTAGGTTTGCCCCAAAGACAGTTCATGTAGTCGTTAAAAATGACTTTCAATGTCCGGTTATCCTCATTAGGACGACGAATCTTGCGGCGATACTTAGTAAGCTGTCCTATAGCCTCCTGATAGTCACCGACTACAGAGCCTGCTGCAACTGGCACACTAACGAATTCTTCTCCTGGCTCAAGCCTTGTCCACCAATGGTTATCATGCTCATTAGGCCCGCTGATCAGCAAAGTTAACAAATCACTTTGATCCACGATCTCCCAGTGCCATGAACCATTATGTTCAATTTGCCAGAACAGCGTATGGTTATCCTCGCCATTTTCCAGTATCGCCATTGGAATATGTTCAGCAGCAGACCATGAACCGGTATTACTGCAATAAATCCGCTTGGACGTGCGGTCAATCAAATGGGACATACCGAGCTCAGGCAAATAATATGATCTCCATTGAAGCTCGCTTTGCCATCCCGTATGAGGAATATAGAGCTTCATCTTTTCTCCACGATCCTGTGAGCCTTCTTTATCAAGACCAGTCAAGGCGAATGAAGAGACATATTCCACTCCAAGCGGTTTGGGTCCCTGATTATTTAACACTACCCAGGAACGAACGGTCTGAATGCCATCATAGAACTGGAAATGCTGTACTGTCTTTAACGAAGTCATAGGATCGACCATGCCGATTTCAAGCTTCCGACCGTAAGTATTTCGGTAATCCACATGCCCGTCATATTGCATTCTCAGACCAGGATAAGTTGCTCTGTGTGTTCTTCCATGATATTCATCCCGATCTTCTCCAGTAAGCTGCAGCTCCATAAGTCGAAAGCTTCGTTTTTGCCCGGCTTGCACATTGTTCGAGGCAAAAGGTCGAGCCCCAAAATGCAGCAGCAGTACTTCCTTTTCCTGTGTAACCTCCAAAATAAGATGCATTTTATTTTCGTGGATTTCTATGATTTGGGACATTTAATATAACACCTTCCCTCACTTAGTTGTTATAAAAATTTTTTATTAAAAATGTCCTTAAAACAACCTAACTCAGCACCGCCTGGTGCTGAGTTAGGTTGTTTTATCGCTCAGAAAGTATTATTGAGCTGAACCCAGTTGAACCCACGCTTTCTGAATTTCATCTACGACCTGGTCCTTGGATTGATTGCCGCCGATGTAAGATTGCATAATTTCACCGAATTTTTGATGGAAGGTATCCAGTGAATAGTTAACCGAAAGATCGCCCGATGGTTCTGACTTCAAGATTTCTTCCATTTGTTTTGGCATGTCCAGTTCTGGAAGCGGAGCATCTTTGATTGGCGGAATAACCTTTGCTACGCTGGAGAACCAGTTCTTACCATAATCTGAAGTATAGAGCCAGTTAAAGAATTCAACCGTTTCCTTCACGGCTTTAGAATCTTTGTTAATCCGAAGCGCTTGGTCAGCACCCGTGATAATTGTAGCTTGTTCAGCCTTGTCGCTAACAGGGTAACCTGCGATGCCGATTTGAATATCTGGATTAATCTTCTTGATCGCCTCTTCATCCCAAGCGCCTTTACCTGTCATGAATGCTGCCTTACCAGAAGCAAAATCACTAACTCCTGCATTGCTGTCGCGTTCCAGTGGTTTATCTGTGCCATGCTTAACTGTTGTATCAATAAATTCGAAGAAATTGTTATAGAGCACCGGATAATCCTTGAATTGTGCTTCACCTGCGATAAATTTATCAACCAGCTCTTTAGGAGTCACGCCAGCATCTTGTGCAGCTGCATCAACGAAATGTTGGAATACGTGTTTCCATACCCACCATTCTTTATATGCATTGGCGAATGGCGTAATTCCTTTCGCTTCCAGCTTGGCTACAGCATCCTGCAATTCAGCCGTTGTTTTGGGTACTGCTGTAATTCCTGCCTCTTCAAGCAATTCCTTATTATAAATGAGTACGAAAAGGTTGCCTTTTACCGGGAGACCCAATACCTTACCATCTGTAGAGGACATGTTCGAACGTACGGCATCCGTCATTGCTGCAGCGAGCGGTTCATTGGTCAAATCCGCGCTGTATTCTGCAAAGGTGTCAATATCTCCACCTGCTGTCGTTTGAAATACGTCCGGTGTACTGCCTGCAGCGATTCTCGATTTCAAAACGGTGTTATAATCCGCCTGCATAATTTCCAGGTTAATCGTTACGTTAGGCTTCACTTTTTTGTATTCTTCGATATAAGCGTTAAAAGCATCTGTGTACTCCGGGGAAGCAGTGAACATGTTGATCGTTACCGGCTTGGAATCGTCAGCAGCTGCATTTCCGTTGCCTGAGCCGTTAGCCGCTCCATTATTGGCCGCATTGTTGCCTCCGCAAGCGGACAATAACCCCATAATCAACACCAAACTGAAAGACAAGGCTAAAATTTTCTTCTTCATCAATGTACCCCCACCTTCTGTTATGATCCTTGTTATAGATATTGATAAGAAGCAGTACCTCTTGGCCTTTATTCTAATGAAAACGCTTCACTATAAAAATGCAGATAAGTGATGTATTTAGGGTAAAAAAGTGGCGTGATCCCCCTGTTCACTTTTTATCCTTTATAATCTGGTTTCGGTATTCTGATGGCGATATTGAATAGTAGTTTCGAAATGCTTTACTAAAATAGTTCTTGTCCTTGTATCCCAGCATGTCTGAGATATCCTGAATTTTAAGTCCGGGGTCGTCCAGCAGTTTCTGAGCCTTGTCCATTCTTACCTTCTGAACATATTCATGAATACCGAAGCCAAACTGCTGCTTGAACAGCTTCATCAAGTATTCCCGACTTAAAAAGTATTTCTCTGTGAACATCGAAATCTTAATATCCTCAAAATAATGGTTATCGATGTACTCTTTGATGTCATCCACACTAAAAGGTCGATTGCCTGCCATTTTCTCACGTATTTGCGTACTGTAGCGTTCAAGGACTTTCATTAGCAAATGCTCAAATTGTTCAAAAGTTGAAAAGTCAGTTCCGACTCCGAGCGCTCTTAGCGCCCGTTCTCCACTAGAGGGAGGTGTACTATCTGCAGGTACTCCAAGCTCAAGCGCGATATCGTTGAACAATACGACAACCTCCCGAATCATCCGATCGGCATCCCCGAGACTGAAGGAATCAGAGGATTGCACCTTTCGGGTAAATTCACCAAGTACTGTTCGCGCGTGATTCAAATTCCCGGACTCTAATGCATTACGAATAATCGGCATTCGGCTCGTTAAGGAATGGATATCCCGTACAGACAGCCTCTCATGTGTACCGATGACACCTGATCCCTTCATTTTCAACAGATCGATCTCAAGCACGGATAATCTTGCTGCTTCATACGAATGAGCTAATTCAAGTGGATCACTGCAAGGATGACCTACTCCGCCTGCAGACAATATACCGAACAATTTGCTAAGATTGGAGACTACCTGCTTCATTAGCTGCTCCGAGCGAAAGGTCCAGTCCTGAGGATAACCCCCAGTTATAGTGTAGATAGCGATGATTTCACGCTCCTGCTTCGGATTAACAAAGCTAAAGCATTGCAGCCCATCACCCGACATTTCGTTAATTACATTTTCCACGGCAAAATACAGCAGCTCTACATCATGGTTAAAACGACTGTCGCGAATGCCCTCCATGTTGAGTATACGCAGCACTAATGCTCCAAATCGGTGATTAGGAGCATCCCCTCCAATCAACGACAGAAACGCATGATTGTTCCCTTTTTTGAAGCTGCCCTCAATAATGGAAAAGTATATCTTCTCTTTCAATTTCGGAAGCGACATATTATAGGCAATATTTTTAGTGATCGATTCCTGTCTGATTTCTCGTTTAGCCTCCAGCAGATCAATCGCCTTCCGAAGCGCCTGGTTTAGATCCTGCCTATTAATCGGCTTGAGCAAATAATCCACGACCTTCGAGTGGATCGCTTGCCTAGTGAATTCAAAATCGTTGTACCCACTAATGACAATTGTCAGCAGCTCAGGATATTCTTTTTCAACAACACGTAAAAACTCTACTCCGTTCATTTCCGGCATCTTCATATCTACAACCACTAAATCAGGTCGATGACTCTCAATCAACTCAAGCCCTGATTTCCCGTTTGTAGCTTCGAGCACACTACTTACCTGTAGTCCCTTCCAATCTCCCAATATTGATATTGCCTCGCGTAGCGGCTCTTCATCGTCAATAATCAGTACTTTATACATTGCTGCTGCCTCCCCGCGGTATTAACATCATCATCGTCGCTCCATTGCCATTGCTCTGAATAACAAGCTCCGCATCATCTCCATACAACAGCTTCAGACGGGTGTTCAGGTTCTTCAAACCGATATTTTCACCCTCCTGATCCTCCCATTGCGTTTGAAAAGACTGCAAAATCTGCTCCATTCGAGCTTCAGAAATGCCTGGTCCGTTATCATGAACAGTTATACAAGCACGCTTTCCCTCCAATTCGGCTCGGATCGTAACCGTAACTGGCTCAGATACCTTTTCTACGGCATGCTTGATCGAATTTTCAACCAATGATTGAATAGACAGCTTTGGAATTTGCAGTTCTTGAAGGGACTCCTCCCACTCCACATTCACCTCAAGGCGACTGCCGAATCTAGCCTTTTGCAGAGCCAAGTAATGGTCAATATGCTTAAGCTCCTCTCTGGCATACACAATATCTTTCCCACTGATACAGTATCTTAGTGTCAAAGCCAGCGCATCTACCATGTCAGCTACTTCGTATTCCCCGCTTTTAAGTGCTTTCGTTGAAATCGCTTGCAGGGCATTATATAAGAAATGCGGATTAATTTCTGCTTCTAGCGCTTTAAGAATGGCATTCTTCTCTATGAGTTTCATTTTATATCGTTCATTAATAAGATCATTGGTTCGAATAACCATACGGTTGAAATGACGGGTTAAATAAGCTATTTCATCTCGGCCCTTAACCGGCGCCGACGCATCAAATGTTCCTTCGCTAAACCGTCTCATTTGCTGTGCCAGGTTATGAACCGGCTTAGTAATTGCATTAGAAATTAGTACAACAATAATAACTGAAATAACGAGGAATAAGAGACCGATCATATAGCTTATATTCCTTGTCGTTTCAGCGGCCTGATAAATATTTCTGTAAGACATTGGCTTAACCAGCTTCCACCCATCACTCTCTCCTACATTATAAACAACGAGGTACTTTCGATCCTCTTGATCCTTTGTTGTCCATTTTACAGGAGAAGGTGCATTGTTTTGCCCGATCTTATCCAGCAAGCCCTCCTGCTTCACTTCCTCATAGAACTCTAAATCGTCCACATGAAAAGGAACGTTATCGGGATTCAGAAATAAGAGGTGCTCCCCTTCCTCAAACGGAACATCCTTCATAATCTCATCTTTTACTGATGGCTTCAAATAAAAAGACACTACGGCCTTAGGATCTCTCGAGGCAATCGACCGCAATACGCGATGGTACGCCATAAAGCCCGGCTTATCATTGGCTGCATAACCTGAAGTAGCATCCGTCTCTACAAAAGATTGAAAGGAACGATTTTGCGGACTGCTCATAGCCCTTGCATACCATGGCTGATCGGGAATTCCCGGCTCGTAGCTTACGCGAATTTTTATATCATAAGCCTCTTGCGTAATAGAGTAATATTTTCCCTGATCGATCAAATACAGATATATCCCGTTCAAATCGTTCCGCGAGTAGAACATCTCTCTTAAATAATCCTCAATGTACATTTTTGAAGCATAATCGGTTCCTTCGTTAACGATAGCCCGAATCGTCTCATCGTAACGTATCAGAGGCAGGGACAATTGCTCAATATCACTAAAATAATCCTCAAGATTCTGATTCACCAGCTTCAGGTTATTCGTCGTACTTGCGATGCTATTGTTGACCGACTCCTTCTGAATCATTTGATATGAAATGATCGTAAGCGATCCAACAACCAAAATAATGATCGTCGTAAACAGTAGAACCAGCTTGTTGACCAGTTTTCGCGAAATTCGTTCTTTCAGCTGAAATAATAACCGCTCTAGCCATTCCAACTTTCACTCACCTCCGGCACGCAATAGCATAGTTCACCTTTTTACCCTTAACTGTTTTCTTAAATCCATTTAGACAGGATTTGCGCTGCTCTATAATAACATTATAACGAACTCCAACCATCACATTAACAAAATATCGCTAGAAAAAAGAGGTGCATTATGTTGAAATTAGGGAGAAAACGGGCTGAAAAGCTGGAATTCGGGATTTTTACACTTCCAATTCTTATTAGCATCATCGCAGTGTTCTACTATCCTTTCATCATGACCATTCGCTACTCCCTGACCAAATGGAACGGGATCTCCAAGCATCCGAAATTTATCGGATTGGATAACTTTAAACAAATTTTTCTGGGCGATACAAATTTCACGAACGCTGCATGGTTTACTGTCAAATACGCGATTCTGTATATCGTTCTAGTTAATGTAATAGCGATTCTACTAGCTCTTGTACTGGACATGAAGCTGAAAACAACTGCCTGGTTAAGAGCCGCTTTCTTCATTCCATATATCCTTAGTTTAGTTATCGTGGGATTTATCTGGAAGTTTATCTTTATGCAAGGGTTTGAGTCTTTAGGGGAAAGTACTGGCTGGGGAATTTTCGATTTAAGCTGGCTGGGTAATCCTAATCTTGCATTTATATCTATTCTGCTCGTCTCGATCTGGCAATCCGTTGGTTTCTATATGGTAATTTACATCGCAGGTTTGCAATCGGTTCCAGATGATCTAAAAGAAGCGGCTACCGTTGATGGCGCAGGACCATTCCGCAGATTTTTCAGCATTACCCTGCCACTGCTTGCCCCATCGATTACAATTTCCGTCTTTATGGCACTTACGAACTCTATCAAAGTATTTGATGTCATCCTGTCGCTTACCGGAGGCGGCCCTGGCGGAACAACCTATAGCGTGGCTTACGATATTTATCGCGATACATTCCAGAATAACCTGTACGGGTACGGTACAGCAAAAGCTCTCATTCTCTTCGTAGCCGTCCTTATCATTACAGTCATTCAGTTAACGATCTTCAAACGCAAGGAGGTTGAGGCATAATGAAACAAAGCAAAGCTGGACGCATTATCCTGGAAGTGGTTATGTTCATTTTTTCTCTGGCGTTCTTATATCCATTGGTTCTGACCATCATCAACTCCTTCAAAAGCTTCAAAGAGGTGATGACCGATGTGATCGCACTGCCTCAATCACTTTCCTTTGAGAACTATGCGTATGTATGGAAATTCATCAATTATCCGCGTCTGTTTATGAACAATGCAATTATTACACTCTTAGGACTTGTGGGTATTATACTGATCGCTTCCATTGCTGCCTATAAGCTTGCCCGGACCAAATCCCGCGCCAGCCTGATCATCTATTTCATCTGCATTATGCCGATGCTTATTCCATTCCAATCGATCATGCTTACCGTGCTTCAAATGGCAAAAGACTTCAATCTTTCCGATAGTACATGGGGACTTGGTCTATTATACTGGGGATTTGGCGCACCGCTTGCGCTCTTCATCTATCACGGGTTTGTTAAAGGGATTCCGAAGGAAATCGACGAAAGCGCAACTATTGACGGGGCATCCGGATTCAAATTGTTCTTTAGTGTCATATTCCCGCTGCTGAAATCCGTTACAACGACAATTATCATCATCGATGTGATGTGGATCTGGAATGACTTCCTGCTCCCGCTGCTGATGGTCAACGGTTCTCCTGCGACGAAGACGCTGACACTGGCTGCTTATACTTTTGTCGGCCAATACACCTCCGACTGGCAGTATGCAATGACCGCCATGGTTATGGCTGTTCTTCCTTCGATCATCGTATTTATCTTCCTGCAAAAATACATCGTCAAAGGTGTTGTCGCTGGTGCGGTCAAAGGCTGATCTGGCGATTATCGAAGAGTGGGGCTGCCCAAACACATATTCGGATTCGATCCAACAGCTGAATTTTCAACTGTTGGATCAGTTTCGATAAGAGGCCGTCCCAAAAGTTATCTAAGATAACTTTGAGGGACGCTTCTTGTTTAGCAGTGGAAAGGCAAGATATCAGGAAAAGCTTGCAAAAAT
>RCUF01000454.1_pt1 | contig 12736 bp, 12 predicted proteins | sample 2166311 | NCBI WGS metagenome assembly RCUF01 (sample SAMN09932608, study PRJNA488358) | compost metagenome | feature: garden; material: soil; isolation source: compost soil in 4-hydroxybenzonitrile-enriched culture | place: Germany: Experimental Botanical Garden Goettingen | collected 2016-01-27
CAAATGCCAGCCCTCTGCGCAGCATGGAAACAATTTTTTCATCGTCATCAATGATTAGAATAGTAGAACGCATACACGATCGAACTCCTTTATCTCTTCTTTTCCTTCTATTGTAGCAGGAGTAGACGCGTGTAGCATCTGGCTGCTTCATACAGAAAGAAACGGAAGGGATCTTCCTTCCGTTTCTTACGTGCACTTGTTCATTTTTGAAGAGTTTTCATCTATTGCTGAAGCGTCGAGCTAAAGTCATTTTTGTTGCCAATTTTCAGCTGAACATCTTTTTTCTGCCCAGCTCGTTCGATGTTAAGTGTCAGCGCTGTACCCACTTTTTGTTTTTGAATGAACTGGATCAGCTCTTGTGATGTGCTATAAGGCGTGCCATTCGCTCCGATAATCACATCGTAAGGACGCAGATCGGCCTGATAAGCTGGTGATTTGTATATAATATCCCGTACAACCGAGCCTTCGGTCAGGGATGTACCCAGTTCTTTGGCTACTTCAGGACTCAAATTTAACAGACTTGCACCAATGAAAGGTACAGGTTCTTTCGGAATAGGCTGGTTATTTTTCAGCTTATCGACCACTTCCAAAATCGTATTGGACGGAATCGCAAATCCGATTCCCTGTGCGTCTGCACTAACAGCTACGTTCATACCGATAACCTGCCCTTGCAGATTTAACAGCGGTCCACCAGAGTTACCAGGGTTAATGGACGCATCCGTCTGAATGAGATGCTTGTATTGCGTCGGTTTTCCAGTCGATTCACTATTAATAGTGATCGTACGTTCTTTCGCACTTAGCACCCCGGCTGTTACCGAATGTTCAAAGCCTTCAGGGTTGCCGATTGCGACCATCCATTCGCCGACTTTAGCGTTATCGGAGTCACCCAAAGTTACTGTCGGAAAGTTGTTTTTGCCTTCAATTTTAAGTACCGCCAAATCAAGATCAGCATTTTTGCCCAAGACTTTGGCTTCATAAGGCTTATTAGTTCCCTCTACTGTAACCTGAACCACACTCGCGCCTTCAACAACATGGTTGTTGGTTAGGACGTAACCCGATTTATCAAAAATAAAACCAGAACCAATACCAAGCGGAGTCAGCTGCCCGCTGTTGCTACCTTCATTTTCATTACTGTTACCGCTGCTGCCACTGTCACCATACTGATTACCGAAAAAGTATTGATACAGCGGGTCATTGTAATAAGGGCTGCTTTGTCTGCCACTGCTACCACTGTTTTGTTTGGCAAGCGTTTCGATTTTAACGACTGCCGGCCCAGCCTTTGCCACAACAGATTGAACATCAGCGGTACCTGAAGGCATCACAGCCGGAACTGCGCTTGGAGTCGAGCTGGTGGTTCCTGAATTAGTCGTTTCTCCGCTTTCAGCTGCCGCCGAAGTCAACGCCGTCTCGGGTGTGAACATATTTGTTCGGTCAGCTGTATACATCAATACCGTAATGACCAGCATCCCGGCCAAAAAAGATAAGAATATTGTTTTCACCTGCGACTTGGGCTTATTCGGTTTGAATTGCCAGTTGCCGCCATTCCGACCCGAACCATCCTGTTGCTCAGGCATAGCCCGATGGTAAGAGGGAGGAAGAGGTCTCACTGCCTGCGGTGGCGTAATCTCAACATCCTTTTCCACCGGCTGCCCTTCCTTACGTTGTCCGTCCGATTGAACTGAAGAAAAAGGGCCGTAAGAATAATAATATGAGGAACCGTTCGAATCGTTTTGCCGAGTTGCGTTATCGGTATCAACCTGATCGTTGTCGTTCCGGCGTCCGGAGTTATTATTTTTAAATTCGTCCATTGTATATCTCCTCCCAAACCCTATGCTTCAAGGTGGTGTTGTTTAACTGACTTTATTTTGCACTTTAAACCTTAATTCCACCTTAAAAACAATTAAAAAGGAGATAAAACCTTAGACCTATTGTACCTAATCACTTTTACTTAAAACGAAATGCCCCGGATATAATCCGGAGCATTATCGATTGTATATGCTTTTTTATTTCGTGTTAAAGTTTTCGTCGAACTTTTCGTTCGGTGTTTGAGCATTGTTTTGAATTTTGTTACGGCTGGAGTTTTGAACTTTTTGCGCTACTGCACCTGTACCGCCTTGATCTGTTGCAAATTCTTCGTCATACTTCTCATTTGGTGTCTGGAAGTTGTCTTGAATTTTATTTTGTTCAGACTGCTTTACCTTTTGTGAAACGACACCTACCGTATTGTCTTGTGCAAATTCCGCCTTGAACTGATTTCCTGTGCTTGCCTTGAAGCCTTGGTTCGTGAAAGAACTTCCGCCTTGATTTGGCATAATTCTCAACCTCCCAGTATGTTTTGTGGGATAAGCTTATCCCGCAACATAGTATGTGATGTTGGAAAAAACAATATTCAAGGATTATATGGAAGCATCCAGTGTCGCACTCGGAATGGTTTTATGCGTTTCTATCGCTTTTTGGAGCGATTTTACCATCTTTTCCGTACATTTTCCGTTCCCTTTTTTTATAATTTGAACATCCACATCTTTCTTGCCCCATTCAGAATACACCTGCCGGGTTGTTTTAAAATACAAGTCAATTTTATTGCCCTTAATCGCAGAACCTGTATCTGCTACAATCCCGTATCCATAACCTGGAATGTACAATATGCTCCCCAAAGGAAACGTTTTGGGATCAGCCGCAATCGTAGACAGAGTGTTCTTGTCACGACGCACTTTTACACCGGAATACGTAATACCGTAGCCGGGATGACTTGGCCGTTTGCCAGTCGATTCATAGCCTGCTGTATATCCTGTTGCCGTGACCGTCATGGTCGTAATAACCTGCTCCTCGCGTGGAGCCAAAACAGGTGCGGACTGCCATTTTTTATGCTGGACCGGTTCTTTGTGACCGTAAACTTCATTGCCGGGCAATACCAGACAGGTTGCAATTAACACGGTTCCCAAAATCCGTTTCCATACCAACATGGATCTCATAAAAAACCTCCCCTTGAGGCAAAGGCTTTCCAGAAATCCATTGGTTTATACGAAAAGATTATTATTTTTGAACATCCTGACCTGGATAAAGTCTGCTCAGCTTCACTTTATCTTCAAAAATATGCAGGAGTGTCCGCACTATGGGGGTGTGCTCATCGTCTGTGTGCAATATAATGGAAGCAGGAGAAATCGAAATAAGGGTGCTTACGATTCGATCTTCGACCTCCATTTCTAGTTCAATGCCTGGCATCTCGACAATGATGTCATCTGCATCAGGAGTCGGTATGGGTACCATGGCACTATCCAGAATCGTAAAATTATGTCCGCCTTGGTGAAGTACGTGTACGAGCGGAACTTTGCTTTCCTGAAAAAAAACAAAATATTTAAGCAGCCCCATAAATTCTTCGTATTGCCGATCTGCCCAGAATTCTTCCATGGCATAGTCGACGATTTCTTCAAGCTCTTTTTTATACGCATGGAGCCTAAATTGAATCAGTCCTTCCAAATTGATCACACGAAGCTCCTTAAAATCCTTCTCCAGGAGAGTGGTCAGCTTACCATGACGCTTCAAACGGCCTCTCGGGCCATCATCGTTTAACAGTGAACGAATCATACTGCGAATTTGCTCCGTATCCTCTTTCTCCAGCAGCGAACAGGCTTTGGTGAGAATGAGATTGAGCATCCCCCACTCCTTGACTTCGATAATATAATCCGCTATTGCCGAAGACATGATGCTGTATACACAGGGGAGAAAGCTTTCAAACGCCGAATTGCTTTCTGTGCCCTTGCAGGTCCATGCCACTTTGTTGTCCAGCTGTCTGAAAGTGAATCGAAATCCGCGCCGTGACATATGTAGTCCCTTTGTTCTACTTTTGACCACTTCATAAAACCGGTTGGTTTCCTGATCTCCGTCTGTATTGGTCCACACTGTAAACAGTTCCATTGGCTCACTCCTTTCGATCACTGCTTTCAGTATATGGCGGCCTCTAAAGGGTTATACGAAGTGAACGACTGGAAACAGAAAGACATATCCAAAAGAGGATGATCAAGTTTCAAAAAGCTGGTTTGGCGTGTTATAAACAATTACTGTGATATAGGAAATAACGAAAGACGTTTGAATATTTAGGGTGGGGTATGTTAAGGTTATAGTAATATGAATTTTTCACAAGAGGGAGGAGATAAGATGTTAACGATGCTGAACATGCTGCGTACATTCATGATCGTCATATTGAGCCTCGTTCAGATTTTGTCCCTTCCTGTGACGTTTCATGCGGAAGACACCACTCAATCCCTCCAGTTTACTGCGGGATCTTCTGTCGTGCCTCATGCTGATGTTTCCTCGTTAGAAACAGATTCTCACGGTCTGGAACACCATTCCAAACCAGCTATACGCAAATCCTCCCCTTTACTTCATCTGGTGATCGCTGCGGCCAAATCACTTCCCTTTGTCATTTTGATAGCGCTTGTGCTGTTATTGAGCATCCCTAAACTACGTCTGCCTTTTATTCCTGTCATTTGCAAACTAAAGAAGCAATTATACTTGTTCCCCATCAAATTCACCTCTAGTTATGTGGCTTAACCTCCCTTTGCTTGCAGATCACCACATTCGCATGTCTATTTGTTAATATTTCCCGATAGCTGTAATACGTAAGTGTATGTATCAGGTTTTTTACGTTAATTCATAAAATTTAATACAAAAAGAAAGTTTCCATGTCACTCCCAGAGTATGTGATTTATTTCCCATACCATTCATTTAAATAACGTATCGTACAGGAGGCTTTATAAATGGATATTCGAGAGTCTATTTTGCCAGGAATCGGGATTAAGTATCGAATAGATGCAGAGAGTGGCGACCGAATTGTCATTATTATTCATGATGATGGCAGGCGCGAGTTGTATCACTTTGATTACGAGGATCTAGAACAAAGTATTTCTATGACAACCCTGAATGATCAGGAAGCGCGATTGGTAGCCTCCATCATCGGGGGTATGACATATAAGCCCAAACAGCTTGAAAGTGTAGAAATGACGTTTGATGATTTTATTATCGAATGGTATAGAGTGGAATCCCACTATGCAAGTGTCGGCAAATCCATCGGTGAGCTGGATGTAAGGCAAAATTCGGGAGCCACTGTTATTGCCATTGTGGAGAAAAAAGGAATGAAATATGTAAATCCTGGTCCTGAAGTGATTATTAACGATGATGCCACTGTAGTCGTTGTTGGGGAACGCGATCAGCAAAAACGCTTTAAACAAATCCTTATGAACGGAAGCGGGTGATTGGATGGATCATCTGGTATTTGAGGTTGGATTGGCAATTGCTCTCATCGCTGCAGCTGGACTTATTTCCTCCAAACTGCGCTTCTCGGTCATCCCTTTTTATATCCTGATCGGAATGGCAGTTGGGCCGCATGCGATGGAGCTATGGCATTTTGATTTTCGCTTTATCGAAAGCGCCCCATTTATTGATTTTATGGGAAGAATCGGAGTGCTGTTTCTTCTCTTCTACTTGGGTCTCGAGTTCTCAGTAGGTCGGTTAATTAAATCAGGCCGTTCCATTGCCGTGGGCGGCACTATTTATATTGGCATCAATTTTACACTGGGGCTGGCTCTTGGCTTCCTGAGCGGCTTTCCTGTAGCAGAGACACTGGTTATCGCCGGAATTACAACAATATCATCCAGTGCGATTGCTGCGAAGGTGCTGGTAGATCTCAAGCGGACTGCCAATGCAGAAACAGAAATGATTTTGGGCATTATTATGTTCGAGGATGTTTTCCTCGCCGTATACATCTCCATCCTCTCCGGATTGGTTCTTAGCGATTCATCCTCGCTCGGGGGTGTGCTGCTATCAGCGCTAATCGCGCTTGGCTTTATGCTTGCAGTCATTATTATCGGCCGTAAGGCCGTCCCTCTGTTAAATCGGATTCTCCGTATTCGCTCCAATGAGGTATTCGGACTTGTTGTTTTTGGCTCTCTGTTTCTGGTGGCTGGTTTTTCGGAAACGATTCATGTGGCGGAAGCTATCGGCGCCCTGTTGGTCGGTCTGGTACTGGCCGAAACGGAACATGCCAAACGAATCGAGCATTTAATTGTTCCTTTCCGCGATTTCTTTGGTGCCCTGTTTTTCTTCAGCTTTGGACTATCCATCGATCCACTGTCCCTGGGAGGAAACGCGATATGGCTTGCGCTGGCAGCAGTCGTCCTCACGTTGTTTGGTAACATTTGGGCAGGAATGCTGGCTGGGCGTACGGCCTCCTTATCTCCCAAAGCGTCAGCAAATATCGGCCTGACCATTGTGGCGCGGGGTGAATTTTCGATTATCATGGCCAACTTGGGCAAGGAAGGCGGTTTGCTTGATATTGTTCAACCCTTTGCAGCCATCTATGTACTCATACTGGCGATTCTTGGACCACTTCTGACAAAGCAGTCAAAACCTATCTTTAATATGTTAAACAAAATATTTAAGTTCAAGGACCCCCGCCTACGAAAGGAAGAAAGTAACTCGGCATAACTGCAAAAGCTGGATACGACAATCCATAGGAGGGAAGGCTATGCCGCACGCTGTAAAACATGCCGAAACTCTATGAGGCGGCTTATAAAGCCCACTTCAGGAGATGCGAGCAGGTTCCCTGTCTTTTATACGGTGATTGGTGGAATTACGGCATCCGTCGGTCTGGAATTGTTTTTACATCCGCATGATATGATCGCTGGAGGCGTCACGGGGATCTCCAGACTCATGTCGCTTTATACACAAGAGCATTTTGGGTTACTGCTATTCGTTTTGAAATTGCCACTCATGTTGCTGTATTCTCTGTCTACTCACAAACCCATGCTGCTTCGAGCACTACCCGGCTTGTTCGCCTTTTCGGGCTCAGCCATTATTCTTTCGCCTTTTCCGGCAGTGAGTGGCCATCCGGTCGTATGCGCTTTGGGCGGCGGAATCTGTATCGGTCTTGGCGCAGGGCTGGCAGCTCGTCATGGTGGTCTGCTCGATTCACTAGGACTTAACGAATCTGACGATGGCCGTCCATCCACATTGTTGCTAACACACCGCAAGATTCCATTAATACAGATTGTTATGCTGTGTAATGGTCTGCTGCTCATTACCGCCGGCTTTGTGCTAGGCTGGGAGCCAGCTCTCTATTCAGCTTTATCCTGCCTCGCCGCCTATGAAACGACCCGGCTGATGTTTACCGGTCTGACGCGTATGGTTTGTGTTGTCAGCAAGAAACAGCAAACCGTCGAGGATGCCATATATCGCAGGCTGCGTATACACAGCACACCTGTTGGAGGCTCTGCACAGATAGAGGGTAAGATTAAAAGCGAATCTGAGGATAAAAAAGAACAAATGGTCACCGTTTACAGCGTTCATCTGTTGGATTTGCAGCGCTTTAAGGCAGTCATCCAAATGGCAGACCCGCAGGCTGAGATCATGTATATGAAACGATGGAAAGCATAGTAAAGTAACACATCAAAAAACGCTTATCTACACTAATCCTTGTACATAGATTAGTGTAGATAAGCGTTTTATATTTAACAATATATTAACGGATATTAATTTTGCATGATAAAATCATGTTCAATACTGCTGGCACTGTCAAAAGTACGAATAATATCATAACGGGTATTGCGCTGTGCCGGAATGTGACCCGTCTCGCGGATCAACTGTAAAATGGATTCGATGTTAACCTTATACGTTGCGCCTGCAGCGGAAACTACGTTTTCCTCAATCATGGTGCTACCAAAATCATCGCAACCGTAGTATAACGATTTTTTACCGATTTCAGGTCCCATAGTTACCCATGAGGATTGAATATGCTTGATGTTATCCAATACAAGACGACTGATCGCAACGGTCTTCAGATATTCCTCTGGCGTCTGGCGTTCCTTCTTCAGATTGGTGTTGTCTGGCTGGAAGGTCCAAGGAATAAAGGCCAAAAATCCTTCAGAATTATATTTGTTTTCAATGCATTCGTCCTGAGCATCACGAACCCGCAACAAATGCAGCGCACGCTCCTCCATCAACTCGCCAAAGCCGATAACCATCGTAGCGGTTGTGTTCATCCCAACCTTGTGAGCCGTTTGCATGACATCCATCCAATCACGCCAAGAGCCTTTGAGACGGCTAATTTTGCGGCGTGTGCGGTCATCCAAAATTTCTCCGCCTCCGCCCGGAAGCGAATCCAATCCAGCTTCATGAATGGCTCGAATCGTGTCTTCCATGGATAGACCGGATTTTTCCTTCATTTTGTGAATTTCAGCTGGCGAGAAGGAGTGCATCGTAATATCGGGAAAACGCTCCTTAATAGCTTTCAGCAAATCCGTATAATAACTGAATGGCAGATTTGGATTCACACCGCCTTGCATTAGAATTTCGGTGCCACCTACCTCCTGCGTTTCCTTGATCTTCTGAAAGATCACCTCATCCGGCAAAACATAACCTTCATCGGAACCCGGTCTACGGTAAAAAGCGCAGAAGCGACAGTATACGTCACATACGTTCGTATAGTTAATATTTCGTCCGATGACGAAGGTTTTAATGGGATCGGGATGCATGCGATTCATGACCTTATTCGCCGCATGACCTATTTTTTCTACCTCGTCTGATTCGAACAAAGCAACGGTATCCTCTAAATTCAGGCGTTCGCCGCGTAGGGCTTTATCTAAAATATGGTCGATTACACTCATGGTGTATCCTCCTTCGCTGTCACAGGGCGACGAAATGAACGACAGGACTTATGAACGAGAATGCTTTCACAAATCTGCGTTCGAACCCTGCCGTAATGTATGTTCATGACTGGCCTTGTATGTTGTCTGTGCTATTTAGCATAGTAAAACCTAATGATAATACTAACATATCTTTAGGTAAGGAACCATACTTATTCCCGCTTCTTTCTGCTTTTCACCTAGGAAAACAGGCAACTGCCAAGCTTATCTCAACATTGCGTATAGCCAAGAAATAACAAAACAGGACTGAAAGTGCCTTTTTTCACACTGTCCTTCATGTCATTCTTATAGAAAACAGCAAGCCTCCTGAAATACTGGAAACTTGCTGTTTAGTGCTGTACATATTTGCTCCCGGCGTGAAAACGACAAAGATGCTGCGGATGTGCTAACGCTCTAGCGCAGCGCCTCATCCAGATCACTGATCAGGTCGTCAATGTCCTCCAAACCTACGGAGAAACGAAGTAGTCCGTCCGTAATCCCGCGCTCCAATCGTACACTATGGGGCATAGCCGCATGTGACATCATCGCCGGATACGACAAGATGCTTTCCACAGCTCCCAGACTCACCGCTACAATTGGAATACGTACACGACTGAGGACTTCTTTTGCACGCTCACCAGAACCCACATCAAACGATATCACTGCACCATAACCGCTGGATTGACGCTCATGAACTTCACGCCCTGAATGATTTTCTAGACCCGGGTAGTATACTGCCTCAATGTCGTTACGCTCGTTCAGCCAGTTAGCGAGCTTGGCTGCACTCTTTTCGCTGTGAGCCATACGAGCCTCCAGTGTCTTCATACCGCGCATGAGCAACCATGACTCCTGCGGAGCCAGCACGGTACCCAGTCCATTTTGGAGCTGCTTGATTTGTCTCCCGAGCGATTCGGTACGCGCTACCGCAAGTCCTGCCAGCACATCGCTGTGTCCGCCCAGAAACTTGGTCGCACTGTGCAATACAATATCGACTCCCTGCTCAATCGGACGTTGATAATAAGGTGTCATAAAAGTATTATCCAATAAAGTTAAAAGTCCGTGATCCTGTGCCCAAGAGGTTATTCCTGCTACATCAGTAATTTTGAGTGTCGGATTGGACGGTGTTTCCATATATACAGCCCTTGTATTCTCCTGCAACGCCTCTTTCACAAGGTTGAGGTCCGTCATGTCGACGAAGGTCGTTTCGATGTTCATCCGTTTCAAAATGGAGGTCAACAGTCGATATGTTCCCCCATATACGTCCTCGGAAACAATGACATGGTCTCCAGCGGATAAGAGCATAAATGTAGTGGAGATGGCCGCCATACCTGACGCAAAGGCAAAGCCGCACGCCCCGCCTTCTAATAAAGCGATATAATCCTCCAAAGCTTGTCGTGTCGGATTACCTGAACGGCTATAGTCATGCTGTGGAGGATTAAAAATATCATGATGGTGAAAGGTAGAAGCTTGATAGATCGGGACGCTCGAGGCCCCCGTAACGCTGTCAATTTCAGAACCAAAATGCAGCAACTTGGTAGCGAACTTCCGCTCTTTGTTCAAATCCTGCCCGATCCTCCTCGCATCCTCTATCATTGCAGCTCTCCTCCTTCTACTTCTTGACGTGCCGCTTCCAACGCCGAACGCAAATCTTCAATGAGGTCGTCTGTATGCTCAATGCCTACGGAGAAACGCAACAGCCTGTCATCTACCCCGACAGCATCCCGAATTTCTGCTGGTATGTCCGCATGTGTCTGCACAGCGGGATAGGTCATTAACGATTCCACACCGCCGAGACTTTCCGCAAACGCAATGAGCTTAATGTGACGAAGCAAAGGTTCCACATAACGAGCATCCTTTACTTTAAAGGAGAAGATCCCTGTATTTCCGCTGGATTGTTTATTTTGAATTTCACGACCTGGATGGCCTTCGAGCGCCGGATAAAATACTTCTGCTACCGCCGGATGCGTCAGTAAATAGTTAGACAACACCGTTGCATTATGCTCATGTCGATCCATTCGCAGCGCTAACGTCTTCATCCCCTTCATCAACTGATAGCAGTCACTCGGGGAAAGCACGGCCCCTATGGAATTGTGCAGAAAGGAAATTTCAGCTGATAGCTCTTTGCCTTTGGTTACGATTAACCCTGCCAGCACATCGTTGTGTCCGCCCAAATACTTGGTTGCGCTATGTACCACAATATCCGCGCCCAGTTCCAATGGCCGCTGGAAGTATGGTGTTAGCAGCGTATTATCTACAATGGTAAGCAACTGATGTTGTGATGCCCATTCAGCCACCGCTCGAATATCAGTAATCATCATCAACGGATTGGTAGGTGTTTCTATGAATACAGCTTTGGTATTCGGTCGACATGACTGTTCGAGTGCTTCAAGATCGTTCGTATCCACATAACTGGCTGTTACACCAAATTTAGATAAAATACGCTCCAGCAAACGATATGTCCCGCCATACAGATCCAGCGATACTATGAGATGATCTCCCTGTCCAAACAATGCAAATACCGTTTGCAGCGCCGCCATACCTGAGCTACATGCAAAGCCTGCATCACCAGATTCAAGTGCAGCAGAAGCCTCTTCCAGTACCTTTCGCGTGGGATTGATCGTCCGAATATAATCAAATCCTGTGCTTTGACCCAGACGGGGATGGCGGAACGCCGTAGATTGGTAAATCGGGTAATTAACAGCCCCGGTTACTGGCTCCTCTACTGAACCGATTTGTGCCAATCTACTTTCGATTTTCCACTGTTTCTCACTCATATGAATCCTCCTGTTAACTTCCATAGTGGGTGCTATAACCAATCCTGCAAAAATGGATGTCAAAGACTATACTGCTGCGCTACTGCAAGGTGGTACTGTACAAGGGTAAACTACAAGCCCCTTTTTTAAATCTGGGGCCCGATATCGTAAGGTGTCTCTTGGTATACATAATAGTTCAGCCAATTCGAGAATAATAAATTGGCATGCGCCCGCCAGATTGAGGGCGGTGTGCGCTCAGGATCATCATTAGGAAAATAATTTTTGGGAACTTCAATATCCATTCCTTTGGCCACATCGCGGTCGTATTCCCATTTCAATGAAAGCGGGTCATATTCAGAATGCCCAGTTACAAAAATTTGTTTACCGTCAAGCGTGGCTACGAGGTACACTCCAGCTTCCTCGGATTCGGATAAAACTTCTAATTCGGCGATATGATCAATATCTCCCCGCCGAACCTCCGTATGTCTGGAGTGAGGGGCATAAAACAGTTCATCAAAGCCGCGTAGCAATTTTACTTTAGGTTTAATCACGGTGTGTGGAAATACGCCAAAGCATTTGTAGTCGAGCCCGTATTTCGGGACATTGAAATGATGGTATAAACCTGCCTGTGAGGCCCAACAAATGTGCATGGTCGAAGTTACATTCGTTTTCGTCCATTCAAAAATTTGCCGGATCTCCTCCCAGTAGTTCACATCCTCAAACTCAAGCTGTTCAACCGGAGCTCCTGTAATGACCATGCCGTCAAAACGACTGTTCTTAATCTCGTCAAACGTTTTATAGAACATATTCAAATATTCTTGCGATGTATTTTTGGATACATGAGACTTCATGTGCACCAGCGTGACGTCCACTTGCAGCGGCGTATTGCCGACCAGGCGCAATAGTTGGGTTTCCGTTGTTTCCTTCGTAGGCATCAAATTCAAAATGGCGATGCGCAACGGACGAATATCCTGATGATAAGCCAAGCTTTCATCCATTACGAAAATATTTTCGCCCTCCAGCACTTCCTTGGCAGGTAGTGTATCTGGAATTTTAATCGGCATGTAAACTCACTCCTTGTTCGGTAAGTTTTGCGAAAATCGTCCTGCTGAGATGCCGGGCATATAATAAAAAGACCTTTCTCTGGTTAGAGAAAGGTCATATTTGTATCCATATGCGCCTCTCTCATCTGTCAGGGCAACGCTCTTTGTACAAAGCGCGCGTCCTGCAAGAATTAGCACCGTGCGATTAAAATCGCCGGTTGCCGGGTATCATCGGGCTAGTCCCTCCACCTGCTCTTGATAA
>RCUF01000455.1_pt1 | contig 12720 bp, 14 predicted proteins | sample 2166311 | NCBI WGS metagenome assembly RCUF01 (sample SAMN09932608, study PRJNA488358) | compost metagenome | feature: garden; material: soil; isolation source: compost soil in 4-hydroxybenzonitrile-enriched culture | place: Germany: Experimental Botanical Garden Goettingen | collected 2016-01-27
TCCCCTCATCCATCTGCCACATCTACATGATAAGATTCGGGCAGTATTGGACTTTACTTTGTGTTGCAAGCTCGTCCGTCTCACCATGCCTTATATGTGATTTCTGTTCGTCAGACCGAGGATTTGCCTCCGGCTTCCTTCAGATTCAACCTCACGGTCGACACCCTTGCTTTGGCTAACAGTTCCTACTGCCAAGCCTGTAGTGGACTTTCACCACCGAGTTATCGTCCATGCCGGCGCACAGCAAAAGCAGCGGTAAGTCCGGAATTCCCCGGATTGCCGCTGCTTGTACTGTGCTTCAACCTTCTCCTTAAGCTATACGTCCTAGAAAGTCCGGTAGCAGTTTGTTGAGCTTCGTTCCGCCGTCCATCTCAATCGCTTCATAAAGGGATCGGGGAATATCCTGCAGACCCGCCAGAAAAATAATCATGGTCCCACCTGTCGTCCACAGGTTCATCAAGGCGAGAGAAGGAACGACCGTCTTCTCGCCAAAAATCCATTGGCTTCCCGGGAGACCAAGATTGGGATTCAGCAGCCACAGCCAAATAAACGAGATCGCAATGATCGGAACGATCGACGGCAAATAAAAGATTGTGCGAAAGAACGCTTTCCCTTTGATGTTCTGATTAAGAAGAATCGCCAGGAAGAACGAATAAATGATACCGGTCGGCACACTAAGGATAACGTAATAAAAAGTAACTCCCAGAGATTTATAAAAATAAGTGTCTTCGCCGCTGAACATTCGCTCGTAGTTGTCGAGCCCGATAAAGGTCGGCGAATTCGATCCGGTATAGTTGGTAAAGCTCATGTACAGGCTGTAAAGCATCGGCCCGAGCGTAAAGATCAACAGGCCCAAAATAGCGGGAAAAGCAAACAACCAGCCGTAAAGCTCTCAGCGATTTATACTGCGTTTTCTCTGCATACGGTTCCCGGTATGGGAAGAGATGGCTTCCATAACAAGTCCCCCTCCGTCGAAACGCTGCCGAAGACCGGTACGGCTGTATGTTCATGCGGTACCGGATTTCCGAACAAGCGTTCTTTATTTCAAATAGGTGCCCTGTATAAGCGGCTTCACTTTCACTTCAACTTCTTTCATGGCCTCTTCAGCCGTTTTCTCGCCTAGCCATACCTGATCCAGGGCGGCGGATAAGGCGGCGTCGATTTCGACGAAGTTTTTGACATTGTTCTCCGGTGACGGCTCCGCATGTTCAAAAGTGGAACGCATCACCGCATCCTGAAAGCCCGACGGTCTTCCGGGAAGCTTCTCGTTCGCCCATTTGTCGATCAGTTGCGGCTCCTCGTACCATTTTTTCAACTGCGGCATCCATGCCGACCGTCTCCGAGCTACTGAGCTTATCGACCATCCGGCACCCCATCAACGAATTGGCCGAGGCCGCTTCCAAGTTGATGATACAATCCATCAAGACCGACGGACAGCACATCGCTCCGGTAGAAGAAGTGTTTCCTACAGAATTAATGGTCCGACGCACCAGTTAATTGAGAGATACGGACGTGACCAAGTCTCTTTGGATTTGATTTAATGAGAACACCATTCATACGCTAGTCCGCGATAGCTGGAAATGGTATTATCCCCTTCAAGTAGACACTCTAAAAAACCTTATGTGTTACCCTGAGGAATGAGTGAAAAGGAGAGGCTTTGGGTCTTAATACACCACTTTGTTGCTCCTAGTCTTTTGATTGAAAGCTGTCCGCAACCATTCGCCCCTACTAATGATTCTTATACAAGAAAAAACGGATAAGGCAGTCGATCAAGCTGATCGGCTGCCTTATCGTTTGATCAATGGTTAGCGTTTCCCGTATGAGATCAATCAACGGATACCCCCACAATAGTTACATTAACGTGGTCAACGCTTACTCCAGTGAAATTTTCAATCGTTTCTCTAACATTCGATTGAAGCACCTTACAGACTTCTGGTATTATCAAGCGGTGTTGAATGGTTATGCATAAGTGAATATCGAGTCCCGTAGCAGTTTCCTTTAATTCAATGCCATGTTGAGAGCTGTTTCCGCCGAATCTACTGGTAATATTCTCAATAATTCCATTTGATGTATACGTAATCCCGGCAATAGCATTTGCTGATTTGAGAATGATTTTAGTAATAATTTGTTTGGATATATTAATTTTCCCCATCGCATTTTCAATGAACATACATCATCCCCACCTTCAATGCTTGATTAGAGAAGTTTACTTCCCTGTGAACGATATATAATGTATCTTTTGACACTAAATTGTATCATTGCTAAGCGTTATGCACTTACAATTTATGATCTTTAAAACCATGATAAAAAGTATTCACAACCAACTCAGCTGCGGAATTTCTGGCAATATTCCCTTCCGCTACTTGCTGCCAAGTAAGAAATAAAAGTGAGTACAGGACATTGACAATCCAGTTCTTGTCTATATCCTTACGGAAATACCCTTTCTTTTGCAAAAAACCAATTGCATGCAGTATAGGCTCTCTTAACTTATCATCTTCTTCCTCGATTTCTTTGTTCGTGTTGACGCTAGCATCATGGCTCAGAAAATAAATTTTATCACCGAGTGGAATTAAGGCCTCAATGAGTTCTGGTATATAGGATTCGTAATTCTCTTCATCCAACCTGATATCTTTCGTAGTCTCTGCAACCACTTCTATAGCCCGAAACCCTAAATAAATCATCAATTGTTCCCGGCTCTCAACATAACGATGCAAGGTTGCAATGCCGATTCCTGCAGATTCGGCAATCTCATGCATGGAAGCGCTCGGCTTCTCAATCAAGCACTTAGTCGCTTCATCTAAAATAGTATTTAACCGCATTTGCTTAATTGACGTAAGTTCTTTCATCTTCATACCGCACCTCTTGGTGAGCAACTGTTTTTTGAATTCAATACTGTTCCACTTGAAAGTATAACAGGAATCACACATCAAATTTATTGTTTTTTTTAATGGCTAGGATACTAACTTTAATCCAACTATACTAAAGATTATTCCACCGACGAATGCTAATTTTTTAACATTCTTAGGCTCTTTGAAAACATACATACCTAACAGTACACTTCCTGAGGCACCAATACCTGTCCAGATCCCGTAGCCAATACTAATTGGAATTTCTCTTAAAGACAAAGAAAGAAAAACAAAGCTTAATCCGAGAAACAAAGCAAAAGTTAATGTATGCTTTAGTTTAGTGAAGCCTTCTGATAATTTCAAAAATATGACCGCTTGATTTCGGCAACTAAGTGGTTCATAAGCTTGGGGATTACCATTCCTTTTTTCGCACCTCCATTATTCCTCTCAAAGCTGAAAATGAAATTAAATACTCCTTATTGATAGATAATCGTATCATTTATGTGTATTCTAAATCAAAGAAAATGTGATTGCAACTTTTATTATTTGGAGACGATGTTCTCATTCAGCCTGCATCGCTATTACTGTCTCATATCACCCATCGTCAAGAAATGAACCCTTCGTTTTGTTCTATCCTTTTTCCGACCAACCCAAATAACCTCCACAGCTATGGAGGTATTGGTCAAATATATGAATTGAAAAATTAATGATTCCAATGCACCTTGTATTCTGGATCAATGCCGGTCCCACTAAACATGCCAATATCAAAACCATTACTAAAATCAAACCCTTTACTTACATCAAAGGTTTTTACGGTGTCCTGAATAGCCTTTATGCGATCTTTACGATCTGTTTCTAGATAATAAAATGCGTCGGTATAGTGATGTTGCTGTAGCAGCTTCGCTAAGTACAACGCGTCCTCCAAGGCCACTGAGCTTCCATACCCAGTATTCGGGTTAATTGTGTGTGCGGCATCTCCTATGACAACAGCCCTTCCTTTCGACCAACTCGGGATAGGGTCAACACAATAAATTTGCTTAGGGATAATATTGAAAGAATGTTTGATGATCTCAGACAACGCTCCATGCTCACCAAAGCGCCGTAACAAATCTGATTTCATTTCATTCAGATTCTTTAATTCGAATTCCACTCTTGACATTTTCCTTTCTAGATACCCGGATGCTTGCCAGGAGAGGTTCAATTCATGGGTTGGATGACTTTTGGATACTAAGAAATTGGCATTTTCTGCGAAATAAAATAACTCATCGCCACTTATAAGATCTTGTACTAAATCACTAACGATATCCTTCAATGATGCAATTCCATATAATGCCCATGATTTGGCATATTTTAATAAGTGATCAGGGAACATTTGGTTCCTTACGATGGAATGTAGACCATCAGCACCAACCAATACAGTACCCGTTACTTGTTCACCATCTTCAAAATAGGCTGTTACACTTGAGGCATCTTGTGAGAAGCTGGTGAGCTTTTTATTATAATGAACAGCAACGCCACTAATTCCAGCTTGTCTCATCAGAGCTTCAACAAGGTCGGAACGCTGCATGCAAATGGATCGTCTGCTAAACGTAGAATTCTGCATTAAATTGATTGAAGCAATTTCTATATTATCAGTAGTTAGGAGCCGCATCCGATCGGCAGAGTGACTATTTATTTTGACTTGCTCTTCAATTCCTAATTCTTTCATCACATGGACGCCACTTTTGTTGATACGAAAGCTGGATCCTTCAACTCTCTTGTAAGGGAAATTTTCATATACCTCGCAATCCACGCCTGCTTTTTTCAAAAAGATGGCCAATGAAAGTCCACTAATCCCCGCGCCTATAATGATGATCTTTTGGGTCATATTATTCCTCCTAATAACTCGTTAATTGAGTATCATATCCAAATTTCCACTTAGAACTTTTTTTGTTTTAGAGGTCAATCACCCCTCAAAAAAATAATAAATTATATCTTTTGATAGTATTTTATATCACTATTAAGCACAAAGCAAATTCCTGTAATATCTACAATCATTATTTAGTATCGACAATTATATGTAGGATTTGGGTTGAATGAATTCTATGGATAACGTGAAGTGGAGTATGTGTGTTCATTTAGGGGTGGGACTCCTTGATATTTGCTAGATATCAAGGAGTCTTACAGCTGGATAAGAAATTGATTGAACGAAACGCTGTAGCCGGCTATGAGGTAGTTGCGTCAAGCTTCCCTTATTCCAAGTATTTAAGACGCTCACTTGTAACGATAACAATTCAACCAGTTCAATCATAGCGAATGATCATTCACATGTACTAAACCAGCTAACAATCAAACCCCAGCATACGAGGAGAATCCACCATCTATTGGTAAAACTACACCTGTTACAAAACTAGCAGCTTGTTCACTTACTAGGAATAATAATCCTCCAATAAGTTCTGAAGGCTCCCCAAATCTTTCTGTTGGTGTACTGTTCAGAATTTTTCTACCTCTTGAAGTAGGAGTACCATCTTCATTGAATAGTAATGATCTATTTTGGCTGGTAACAAAAAATCCAGGGGCAATAGCATTTACTCGCACGCCTGTTTTAGCAAAATACACAGACAGCCATTCGGTAAAGTTACTTATAGCTGCTTTCGCCCCACTGTATGCTGGGATTTTTGTTAGCGGTGTGTACGCATTCATAGATGATATATTAATGATGCAGCATCCTTTTTTCTCAGTCATTGCTTTAGCAAACACTTGAGACGCAAGGAAAGTACCTCGAAAATTGAGGTCAAAAACTGAGCTAATTCCTTCTTCTTGCAGGTCAAAGAATGTCTTTAGCTTTGGACTGTTACCTGCTGTCTCAATATCGTAAAATTCATCATCTGTAGTTCCAAGCGGATGATTTCCTCCTGCGTTGTTCACTAAGATATCACACGTACCCAACTCTTTTTCAATGACTTGCTTTGCTTCCTCAAGTGAATTTCGAGCCAGAACATTCGCACGCACACCAATCGCTTGTCCACCGGCCATAACAATCTCTTCAGCCACTTGATTTACCGTTTCTTCGTTGCGACCAAGAACTGCAACTTTTGCACCACAATCGGCCAAGGCTTTTGAAAAATAAGAACCTAAAACGCCATTGCCACCTGTTACAACTGCAACTTTATTGGATAAATCGACTTTCAATGGGATTTCCATTATCTCCTCCTAAACCTTCTTACTTTTATTATTTGGATTAGCACCGAGCGAACCACTGCACATCGTTAATCCCGTTTTTCTTCATTTACATTTTTGTAGTGTGCAAAAAGTCTGTGAAGGTCTGCTTTCTTATAACTTGAATCCCAGCCTGGTAGTGATAGTTCTCCAGTTAAAGGATCCATTTTTTCAATCACACCTTCTTCATATATTAGCGCAGTTGAGCCATCAGGCAAAATATAATCTAAAGATGAACGAGTCCAGTCAAAAATAGGCATGAAGTTGTAACATACCAACTCTATTCCAGCCTTGCTTAAATTTCTAAGGGTTTCTTTGTAATTTTCAATGTATTGATCCCGTGTCGGAAGACCAATTTTAACAAGGAGAGTGTATGCAATTGGTGATGATTCACTGCTTCCTTTTCGTCAAGACTACATATTTAACATCGAATTGTTTGTGAATTTGCAGCGTAATCTCTTGGTAAACACTAACGGTAGGCTGTTCCAGAAGGTATATTTTAAGCCCACTTTCACTATATACTGCAGTTTCTGTTGTGACACCAAACAGTTAACTGCTGTGCACTTTTCCTCAATCATTGACAGGTAGCTTTGTACGAAAGAACTAGTTAATCCGAATGGGCCAGGGAAACGACTACATTGGCTTCGCTTCCCCGGTTTACGCCATCAAACGTTTAAGTTTGTTCAAACTTTTAGAGCCGACATACTTTTCTCTTTACCAACAAAGAAATGATATAAAGCGCCATAAAGGTTGGCATCATTATGGAACTTACAAGTAACAACTTTAGGGCGTGCTATATGAAGTGGATTCACTTTTATAATTTCATCAATTGCCCATTGAGTTCTTTCTAGTAAAACCTTCTGAATACTAATACCTCCTCCAATTGCAAATATTTCAGGATCCAAGATATAGCTTAAATTCAATATTTGCGCGGCTAGATATAAACAGTATTCATTAAAAATGGCATTAGCTTCTTCATCTTGTTGATTAATATATTCAAATACTGCTTCTCCATCGGTAGGATCATCTAGATTTTTTATTTCAGCAATTTGTTTCACCATTTCAACGGCTGAGCACGCCATGCCGAAGTACTCTGCTTTCTTTGCACTAAGGTCTAGGTGGGTCATTATATAACTCACTTCACCTGCAGATAATTGGAATCCTCGGTGAATCTTTCCGTCAATAATGATTCCTCCTCCTACCCCACTTCCAAGGACGAGTACAACCGAATCTTTTTTCCCCTTCAATGCTCCAAGCCATAATTCTGCTAACGCTGCGCACTTTGCATCATTCTCAATCGAAACTTCTTTACCATATTTTTTTTCGATTTTATTTTTCAAATTGACATTATGCAAAAATGGAAAAGAGCCTCCATTTGCAATAACTCCTGTATTTACATCGATTGCTCCTGGACAACTAATTGCTATGCCTTTTACAGGAGTTAAATCGTGTTCCTCAATAATCGTAAACAGCAACTTTTCGAAATCTTGCAAAGTATCCCTAGGAGCAGGGTATTTTCCTTTGGTAACAATTTCTGCTGCCGAATCCATCAAGGCATATTTTACAAAAGTTCCCCCTATATCAATAACTAGATACATAAAATAATCTCCTATTTCATCCGTTAGTTCTTATAATAAAAATCAGGAATGTCTGTCCACCGTTTTTTAAGTTCATGTGCTATGGCTTTAGGTTTACGATCACGAGTAAATATACCCTTTTTATTTCCTTGTACACGAACTATTCCTTGGATAGTTGCAAAATCAGCAAAGTTCCATACTTGCTCACCAACAAACTGTTGAAATTCATCAAAAACTTCATGGTTTATTTTATAAAATGCAACCTGGTATTCCTCTGTAAACATAATAGGTTCGATATCATGTAATCCAGCAACAGTGTCTGCTCCATATTCCGTCATCATAAATGGTTTGTCTGGGCATCGTTTCAGCCATCCCTTAAATTCAGTACGAAGCTTTTCTTTTGCTGATATTAAATCACCACCGTCTACATACCATCCGTAATAACGGTTAAAGGTAAGAATGTCTAATAACTCAGCAACTAGGTCTTTCTCAGGTGAAGATTCAATTTGAGTAACAATCGTAATAGGACGTTTTTGAGGATCTAAATCTCTGGCTAATTCAATTAACGGTTTAAAATATTCATAAGCTCCCTTTTCCTCTGAAGCAGGCTCATTGGCTATATTCCACATCACAACAGAAGGATGATTTTTGTCTCGTTCAATTAATTCCCTGATAACCTCTTGATGATGTTCGAATGTATTTAGCTCATCCCACGTATTTTTAAGTTCTGCACCACTATGCACCAACAACATGTTTAAGTGCATCCCCACTGCTGGTACTTCATCAATGACAACAAATCCTTCTCGATCTGCAAGTCTCATGATTTCTTCTGAATATGGATAGTGAGCGGTACGGAATGAATTCGCTCCTGACCATTTCATTAGATTAAAATCCAACACATTGGCAGCCTCATCAAAGCCTCTTCCATGTATGGGTGTGTCTTCGTGCTTACCATAACCTTTGAAATAGAACGGTTTATTATTGATTAGGAACTTACCTTCCTTTACTTCAACTGTTCTCACACCAAATGGCTGTTCATAAACATCAATCATTTCACCTTCATCTTCCAGTTCAATACGAAGGGTGTACAAGTAGGCATTTAGCGGTTCCCACAACTTAACGTTTGGAATCGTAATTGAACTGGACTTTCCTTCAGACTCTAAGACAACAATGCCCGATTCATCTACAATTTTTGCTTTAACAGAGGCTGAACCAATCACATCAATGGTGTAGTGAACCTTACCATCTAGCTCAGTTACAATCGTCACATCCTTAACATATGTGGTCGGTGTCGTATAAATTTTCACTGGCCGATGCAGTCCAGCATAATTAAAGAAGTCAAAATTAGGCCGATTCCGAACGATTTTCCCAACATTAGGAACGTGTTTCTCTATTACAAAACCAACCGGCAAGGTTGTTTCATCCACAACATTATTCACTGCAATGGTTAATCGATTTTTCCCATTTTGCAAATAGCTTTTAATCTCCGCTTCGAAAGGCAAAAAGCCACCTTTGTGCTCAATAACGAATTCTCCATTCACATAAACTTTCGCGAAATGGGTGGCAGAACCAAAACGTAAAACCACTCTTTCTTTGGTAATCAACTTTGGCAGAGTAATTTCCCGCTCATACCAAACCCAACCAACATGATCACGGATATCTGCACTGACTGCAATATCATTAAACGAACCGGGAACCGCCATACAGCTTGCATCCTTCAATTTTTCCTTTTGCCAGTTTTCTTTAAACCCATTACCAGAATCCAGCTTAAAGTTCCAGATTCCATTTAAATCTATAACATTTCGTGTTTCGGTAAGTGTAGGATATAGCATATTGTAAATCTCCTTCTTTCTTATACGTGGTTTGAAACTCCAAATCCTATCTAATTGAGCTGTATCATAACGAGCCTGAATTATTTCTTCCTAGCTAAATCGCTTACAAGTTGAGCTGTACGCTTTTTATTTAAAGGATATAAGAAGGCAATACAAATAAATACGAGTAGTAAACCAATCGCTGGCACTAAAGTTGCTAATAAATGAATTCCATCCAAGGTGGTGGCTGTTTGTAATTGAAGTTCAGAATTGTAACCAACAGCTGCAACTGCTACGCCACCTATTCCCCCGGCTACAGCTTGGCCTACTTTACGTGAAAAGGAATAGATTGAGTAAATGGTTGCATCCTCTCTCATACCGGTTATATGTTCATGGTAGTCAACTAGGTCCGTTATAAAAGCCCAACTTATTAAATTGAAGAGAGCATATCCGAATAAACCCAGCGATAAAATACACATATATTGAACGGCTGAAAGGTCTGGAAGTAAAAATAAAATAAAGTAAACGACGGTCGACAGTAAAAATCCTGCCGAAGCCACTTCTTTTTTTCCAAATTTGGCTACTAAAGGTTTAATGAGTGGCATCCCGATAAATATCGTTGCCGATTGAACTAAACTCAACACACTTAGCAACTGTGCGTTTCCAAAGTAATCCTTAAACAAATAAGTATTAACCGTTCCAATTAACATTAAATTTATTAAGAAGATCAGTGATCCTATGAGAAAAACAATTAACGGTTTATTCTTTAAGAGACCTTTTAACGTTTTTCTTAAATTCGTATTCGGTTTTTGATTTTCATCCATAACTACACGCTCTATGGATAATTTATAGCAAGCCATATAACATGCAATCGACAGAATTCCAAAAATGACTGCTCCCATTAAAAATCGATTGGCATCTGCCTCATTATTCACAAACATAAGCAGAGGACCCAAAACACCAACAATTAATTGAGCTAATGTCGCTCCCAGCGATCTCCATGTGGATAGAGTCGTTCGTTCTACAGGGTCAGCTGTAATGACTGAAGCCATTGAACCATATGGAATATTAACCGTGCTATACAACGTACCCCATAAGATATAAGTAACATAGGCATATGCGATGTAAAATCCATTGGACATTCCCGGTATGTGAACAAACATTAATACCCCTGAAATGACAAGCGGGATAGACATTCTAAAGATCCAAGGTTTAAATTTCCCGTTCTTTCCGGCTTTTCTGGTATCAATAAAGCGCCCCCACGTGACGTCTGCAATAGCATCCCACAAACGGGCTAACAAGAATAATCCTCCTACCGTAGCAGGATTAATATGAAATACATCGGTATAGTACACCATCAAAAATGAAGCCACTAGAGCAAAGAAGAAATCGTTTCCAAAATCACCAAACAAATAACCCATCTTATCCTTGAATCCAAAAGGACGCATAGAAACCCACCTCTTAATATAAATTGGCGATAACGGTTTGCTTGAAGTGCAATTGCATTAATGATTTGTTAGCGCTTTTACGATTAAAAAATACGAGACTTTAATAATTTGTTAATTCCCTGTTCCTCCTTAATTCAATTCTTGAAATCGATTTCATAGAAAAGTATAATCACTATTAGATGTTCATTATGGTAAATTTCACAGATAAAAAGTAATAATCACACCTGATTTCTCTACTCCTTCAACATGGAGGTTTCATTAATGCATAACTTTCAGCAAGAAAGTATCGAATTCATATGTAATTTAGCACATAACATCTATAAGATACCTATATACTATTTTAACAGTGAAAATAAGTTAGCTTATGAAGTATCTCCTGATTTCCAGTGTAATCCAGTGTATACTTCCAACTCTGCATTAATTGCAGAATTATTTACTGAAATGGATTCACAACTTTTTCCCGTTATTCGAGAAACCCTATATCATGAGAAATTTTTCGCAATAAATATTCATTCTAATCAAAAATGTAAAGGGAGAATCGTTGTCGGTCCAGTAACTAATTTTAGACTGACTGAAGAGTCTATTAAGATTACTTTGAGGGATTTACTAACTAGTGGAAATAAAGAAGAAATAACAAATTACTATAAAAAAGTCCCAGTAATAAGCAATTTTAATTTTATCAATCTAAGTATGGTTATGTATTTTATGCTTTATCAACAAAAGCTAGAGCTTGCTGACATTTTGCTAAACAATGAGGGTCTTAATAAAAATATTCTAGAAATTGAACAGCCCTATTCTCAAATTATTGATGGACGTCAAAATAATTTAATACACATAGAAATAGATAAAGAGAAGAAACTATTTGACTTTATACGGTTAGGCAGGAAAGATAAAGTATTAGAGAATTTTCATGCTATTCATAAACAAGGAAAGAAAGGTGTGCTATCAAAAACCAGTTTTTTGAGAAGTCAAAAGAACATAGCCATTTCACTTATAACGTTAACCACTAGAGCAGCCGTAGAAGGAGGATTGTATCAAGAAATTGCCTATAACCTTAGTGATTCATATATTCTTAAACTAGAGGAATTAACCGAAAGTAGAGCAGTAGAAGAATTAATCGAAGATGCTTTAATTGATTTTGCTGAACGAGTCGCGAACAGTAGGAAACATAAATACTCCAAACCTATAAATATTTGTCAAAGTTTCATTTTTAATCATCTGCATGAGAATATTACGGTTTCACAATTGGCCCAATTAACCTCCCTGAATCCCAATTATCTATCTAATCTTTTTAAAAAGGAAGTTGGAATTTCTATTCCTCAGTTTATACAGGAAACCAAAATTGAAGAAGCTAAAAACCTGTTGACTTATTCCAGTTATTCTTTAGCTGAGATCTCAACTCTTTTGAATTTTTACGATCAAAGTTATTTTGCAAAAGTTTTTAAAAAATTCACTGGATCTACACCCAAACAATATATAAATCAGATATGAAGCTATTTTGTAGGATTCGTATCTTGCTTGAAAAGATACATCTTTGAGCAGCTATTATGGATACCTCTTTATTTGCCCAAAAAGGATCATGGCTTGCCCATAATCCCACCTTGGCAGCAAGGATTTAAGTTGTTGCCACTCGACAGTATCTGCCTTTCTAACCTCTATGCAAGAAGGAGTTGAGTATAAAACAGCTATTATTGCTATATCAATCAGTTTGACTGACAGTAGGAGGCACTGCTGTTGCTTCTCCTAGAATGCTTTAATTCCGAGATAAATAGATCTAATCTTTAACCTGAATTTCGAAAACCCATAGCGACAAGACCTGCGTGAACCCACCACTCACTAG
>RCUF01000456.1_pt1 | contig 12708 bp, 29 predicted proteins | sample 2166311 | NCBI WGS metagenome assembly RCUF01 (sample SAMN09932608, study PRJNA488358) | compost metagenome | feature: garden; material: soil; isolation source: compost soil in 4-hydroxybenzonitrile-enriched culture | place: Germany: Experimental Botanical Garden Goettingen | collected 2016-01-27
ATTGTGGATGAGTCTTTTGAGTAAACGCTTTCTACTTTGTAATATAACTGTAATTACTATTCCTTTAGAAACCCGATCACTCAAGATCGGGTTCTTCATCCATAACAGGACGAATATAAAATTCAACCTTTCGTCTTTTCAAAGCTTCTTCCATAATTTCTTTTGCAAACTTAATCATTTGATAATCTGATTTAAACACCGGACGAACATGAAGAGATAAATTAGCAAAAAGTTCAAAGAGAAAATCTATTTGCTCTCCTTTAGTCCAATTAGGATTATAATGTTCTCTGAAAAAATCAGAAATAGCACCATCCATTTTCATTTCATTTTCAGGCAAAATAATCATCTCCTAATTAATTTATAAGTTCACGATAAAAATCAAATGTGACCATATCCATGTGTAAAGCTGCTCCATAATGATGTAATAAAAATCTAATCATGTTCGTATCATTCAGCTTAAGATTCTTCTGGAGAGTTAAAAATTCATTTTTTACTTCCGGTTCAATAAATAAACCAGTATTTCTATCCACATCGTCACGATCGGCTTTTTCTTTTTTTACATTACATTGGAACTTTTTGAAATTATCCAGATCGTAAATGAGTTGATGAATAGCATCACTATGAGTTTTACATCTATAAACGTTATCCCTTAAAGCTTCCAGTTCTGTTTTAACAGATACATCGATACGTATTTGAGTTGATTCCGCCACTTTCATCATCCTTCCGTTAACATTTTAATAAGCCTGGCTTTCTGCAACCATTTAAAAAAATAATATAAATACTCTTCTATCAAAGACATAACCTCCTCATTTACAATTCAAAGTCTTCTAACGCATCGTCAATCGATTCTTGGATTAAACCTATATATAACATCGTCATTCGCTCTGTACTATGATTCAATATAGTTTTCAAAGTCGCTATATCCTTTGTCTGCTTATAAAAATGGTAACCAAACGTCTTACGCATGCTATGCGTTCCAATGTCTTCTAGATCGAGAAGCTGACCAATCTCTTTAAGAATACGCCACGCTTGCAAAGTTCCAATTGGCTTTTTACCTTTATACCGTTGCGATCCGAACAAATAATCATCCGGCTGCAGCCAATCATACTCTGATAGATAGAAATCAATATACTGCTGTAACACTGGACGTATTTTAATCTTTCTACCTTTGCCTGTCTTCTTCTCGTGTAAATTAATATATTTAGTATGCGTCACATCCTTCACCTTGAGCGGTAACAGATCGGATATCCTCAGTCCAGTATTAATTCCAAGCACAAAGAAAAACCAGTTTCTTAAATTCATTTCTTGTAGGGTTGTCTTAAAGTCTTCCAGAATAGATAAATCTCGTATAGGTTGCATCACTCGACCCATTCTAAGACCTCGATTCTAGCATTAAGTACAAAAAAGATAGTTAGTTAGTCAAAAACATTAAAAATGCCTTAAACACTTGGATTTACAACGAAAATAGAGAGGGACTTGTATTTATAACCCCCGTGTTACAAATACGGGGGTTATGCGTGCCTTTCGGCACGCTGTGTTAAAAAGTGCAAAAATCATTTAAAACCACCGATAACTTCATCAAACAAAAAAATCTGTTCTGGCTGCGGCTGCTGCACTAACTCGCGTTCTGCTCCAGTAACAACACATTCAGCCTTCATATTAGGCATATCCTGCCATTCTAAGCCACAACAAGGACAACGATCTACAGTACGTGCTAAACGCTTCCCTGTAGGGCTTGTACACCTTGTAGCAGGATATTCAATACGTATCAGATCAATTTTACATCTAGCACACTTCATTTCATCACCATCCTTTTGATCTCAAGGGTTTAAAAGGGGCTGCTAGTGGGAATCTAGAAATTACAATTTTGTAACCTGCTTAAGCGAAAATTTATTGAATACGAAAGGGTATAAGCAGGGGAAATACCCCTGCACCCCACGTTAAAACCTTACTTACTTAATTCATTTTCCATAATCCCGAAAAAATGAATTAAGTTATTTTGATGCTTTATAACCTTATCCAGTTCATTAGCTACAACACCATTCTGATGGTCTAAGCTATCTTTAAGGACATTAAGAAATTCCGCACACTCGTTAGTAGTCTTTTTGATCTGCTTAAGCTGCTGCTTAAGCTTAATTTGCTTTAGCTTATTCATGCCTACTACCTCCAAAAAAAATATCATTAGCTAATAGAATATCTTTAATCTCCTTAACATGTTCATCAGCACTAAAATCTCCAACACGTTTTAAAGTACCATCAATTAGACCTATAACAATACTTGGAACATGAAGCACATCACCCTTATAATCATTCAAAATCTTTAAATACTTTTCCACAAAAAAACCTCCTCTATATAAAAAGTATAAATTTGTATATATAATAGCATGTTATATATAGATGTGTCTATACAAATTGATTGAAAATCTATAGATAATTAGCTAAAATAAGTACAAAGGAGGTCGATCAAATTGAGAAAACAAATGCAAGTATACAGTCCCATTAAAAGCATTGTGCAAGATTTAAAAAAAGAAATCGAATTAAAAAACGAAAGTGAAGTTATCGCTTATCTGTATTGCATTTACAAGCAAAATAAGAACAATTTAAAACTGGAAGATCATAAGAAAGCCCTAAAAGAAGTAGAAGTAATTATAAATCAAACTCAACTTTAACCGTTCCGATCAGGACGGTTTTTTTACTGAACTATAACACTATCCCAAGAACCGCCTGCCGGAACTTGCAGTTCCGGCACGTGCGGTTCTTTTGCCTGAATATAGTAATTATCATTAACCTCTTTAAGAAGTGAAATAATTTGTTGATACTCTTCTTTAGTCTGAGGGTATTCCATAGGCACTACCATTTTATGTGTATCATATACTTGCGGCAGAATACCAAAAGCTTTTTCCTTCTGTATTCTATAAGTCCTCAAATATTTTTCAGATTGCAAATCATACATATTGTACTTAAAATGTTTTTTTGATTTCGAAACCTGACAATATATTTGTGTAACACCTCTTATACGACTGTCCAGGCTCAAAATAGAAGGAGTAGAGAGAAACACTGTTGCCCGCAATTTACGCAAATAATAAAATATGTGACTTAGCCATTTAGCAATATTAGTATTACTAGATCGACTATCCAAGTCACTGTGAGCCTCATCCAAACAAATAATACTAGACGGCTGCTGTGCAACGTCTATAAACTGTTCAAAATTAGTAAACAAACGGGATCCACGCAAGCCATAATTACTATATAAAGTACAACCGGATTTTTGTCGAAAATTTTGAGCAATAATACTCATACCAGCCGTTTTACCAGCGCCCATTATGCCATCAAAAGCCATTACATACATTACTTAACACCATCCTTAATACCCATCGGTACGCCCTGACCACTAGCAGGGTTGGCATTAGCCTTCAAAAGACCTGACAGCTTAGCATTGCCTTTTATCCGGTCAGCAAGTGTTAATTTATCCGTCATCTTATAATAACGGCTCACAGGCGTCATTTGAGTGCGTACAGTCTCTGCAAATAAAGCAATATCAGCAAGATCACATTCCTGGAGTAAAAACATTCCTCGCACTTGATCCTGAGTCAAAGGAACCCCATTTTTACGGACAAAATCAAGAACCTGAATCATTTCATTATCGTCATTAACTTCTAGCAATTCTTCGATCATAATATCCTGAACAGTTTGTTTTTTTTCCATGTCGCACCTCACTTAAATAGAATCAGCATCGCGATTATTACATAAGGCACATACTTGAAATAATCAGGCTTGTCTTTTATATTAAACTCGAATATCCGTTTAAGCGCAGTTGATCGCCGCAGCTGCCTAAGTTTTTCCGCTTCAATTCGCGCTGGAATATCCAAGTTGGCACAATACAGCAAATGGCCGTTACGAATATCCAACATTTTAGTTACCCCGTCCAAATAAAATAGACCACGATCAGTTACAATTGCTTCGTCTGAAACCTCCTGAACATTAACCAATTCACACGTATTATCATCATTCACTATAAGACACTTATCTTTTTTAACAGCCATTCTACACACTCCCTAACGAATCCATTTTTTATAAATAACCATAGAAGGTAAGACCACAAAAAGAAGAAGGGATAAACCAACCGCCGAACCAATTTCGAAAAAAGTCTTAAACACTTGCGACATAATACAAACGGCCTCCTTTTATACCGAATCAAATTGTTTATTCTCTTTACGAGCATCCAACAAATCAATTAAATCAATCCAAAAACCAAACAAACACATAGACAAAACACTTATTAGAACCAATAAAACATGACCATTTCTATTATTTAAACTCGCAAAAAACGTTCTAAAATCAACATCAAAACTAAGTACAGATATAAAGATAAACAAAACTATTACCAATGCAACAATACTAACAATAAAAGATTTTTTCTTTTTACTCACAAACGCTTCTGACATAACACAAACGACCTCCTGATTTTTAAATATTTGTTGACTTTATAATACAATTGTTGTATTATAGAATTAACAAATCGAAAGGGATGATTCAAATGAAAAAATTCAATGTTGTTATCCTTGGTTCGCCTTCAATCGCTAAAAGATTTGAAATTGAAGGAGAAACATTACTAGACGCAATAAAAATAAATTTTGAAAACCTGATTTATAAAGCTAACTATCATCATGTACCTTACAGATATCCAATAACTGCAAAACCTGAATACAAAAAAGGTATTATCGGTGGCCGCGGCGGTGTATCACTTAATCTTAGCTGGATGTACACTGACAATTCCAATAAACCACAACAAATCAAAACAAATGAAATATGGATCGAAGCCAAAGAATCTGACTTAACCAGCACCGAACAATTTGTAATCCTGGGAAACTAATTCCGCCTCTTGTAGGTTTAGCCGAAGCTGCTGAAATCCTTGAATGGAAAAAACAAAAATTAGCAACCTACATAAAAAGAGGCGTTTTCATCGAACCTACACAACGTATCGCTTCCGGTCCTCTTTGGACTAAAAAACAAATTGAAGAATATCGAGACTCTCATAACTGAGAGTCTTCTTTTATTCCGTTAACAATTTATTCACCCGGTCTTTCTACAGCTGATCAATTCCGTTAACATTTTAGCAGCGGCCGGCTCCAACCAGGAATAAAATCCGTTAACAGTTTTCAGCTGAAGGAGTCCTGGATCAGCTCGCAGCTGATTCATTATCGTTAACAAATTACCACCACTTAATCATGTCTTTGAATTTACGAAACAAACCAATATTCGAAACAATGAAGAACAGAATGAGATAAATAAACCCCAGAGTACATATTGTTGTAATGAAAGTTATCCATTTAGAACCTAAAAAAGAGAAGTGACCAAGATACTTACCAAAATCAATCGGACGTGCAACAGGTATAGATAAGCTACGAAGACCGTCGCTAATAGACTGCAACCAACCTAAAACCGGATTAAATATCGTATCAATAAAATTACGCATCTTGGTCAACCTCACCGCCTAACAGAGCAAAAACTCTGACTATAAAGTAAAGCCAAACTACAGCTAATAAAATCATGGGTACGACATCCATAAAACCTGTAGGCTGCAAAACCTTTTGGATAACAACATTCATACCTGTACCTGTTGCGCTCGGATAATTAATAGGAGTGCGTGAAAAATCAATCCACAACAATGCTCCTATTGTCCTTAAAAACCCTGAACCAAGCGCAAAAATAAACTGAAACAAAGCGACAAATATATCAATAACCTCTATAACAACGTAAAACAACTTCGCAATAAAATACCAAATGCCCTCGATCAGAGCGATCAACCATCCTAGCGGAACAGCCAGAAAACTAAATAGTTTTGAAAAACCATCACTTATGAAATTTCCTAGTCCGGACAAGAACCTCATAAGTGTATCTACAAAAGTCATTCAGTTAAAATCCGTTTTATACCCAAGGCAAGAGAAAAAGAGATCATTAGAGTAAATGCTAAAAAAAGAGGATTGCCAAAAGTATTAATGAGAACCGACACAGCTTGCATAATTTGTACATTATCCATTTTAAAAACCTCCTAAGCGACCGGACTGCTAATTTGCCATTAAACCTTTCAAACGATTACCAATCCAAAAACTAAGCGGAATTGCTATACAAAATGCAAGTATGAGCCAATAAGATTTAAACCAACTGGAAACACCATCAGTAACATCTTTCAGACTATAACCAAATGTAATATCAGGCATCAATTTTTCATTTGGCGTAAGACTCAAAATATTAGATGAAGGAGAAGATCCAATTTCGTTTGTAGCAACCACATAGAAATCATAGGTTTGAGAATTTTGTAACTTTTTAAGATTCAGCCTAGTAGCATTTGTTTCGGCAATAACTTCACTATCCTGATAGACTTCGTATCCAGTAGCATACTGTACACTATTCCAACTCAGATTAGCCGTACCGTTGCCCACATAACCAGATAAGACAGGAGCAATTTCAGGAGCGCTACTAATCGACTTAGTTTTAAATTTAACAACAGCTGACGGATCAGAAACATTACCAGTTGTATCAACGGCAACTATATAAACGATGTATTCGGTATCTGGAGATAACGAGTTTAAAGTAAAATTATTATTTTTAATCAACGATGTATTAACTTTCTGATCATTTAAATAAATCCAGTATCCTGCTAAATCCTGTTCCTCATTTAACTTCCATTTCAAAACACTTTGATATATATCTGTTTCAACTTTCAAATCTATCGGTATGGATGGCGGATCCACGTCTGGAGGGGAAAATATTATGTTTAATTCAGACGGAGTATATAACGTTCCATGTTTATCAGCTGCCGAAACAGAGACTTTCATTTGTTCAGCAGTTTTGTTCAAAACGAAACTATTTTGTAAAGTTGTCGATACTAATTCATCGTTAACATAAACCTCATAATGATCTAATAAAACATTATCGATCTTCGACCAATTTAAACTTATGCGAGATTCATCCAAAATCTGATACGACAAATCATTTACAAGAAAATAAGAAGGATCCAAAAGGCTTTGAGGATAAAGTATTCCATAGATATAAAGCTCAAAAAAAGATTCCAGAGAACCAGAAGCTCTACCGTATGTAATACCAGTAACTTTATTAATATTAATAGGTGTTAATACTCCGGGCTGTATAGTACCTAAATTTTTACTCTCAATTTTTTTAGTTACATCTGAAAAATAACTAACTGTAAAATTACCCGCTGCTCCAGTGCCAATATGTTTAACATAAATAACATCAGAATAATAACGTTCAGATGTATCCTTTTTTACAAAATCCAATTTAATTTTAGTAACAGCACCAACAGTAACACCTTGTCCTTTTTCATTGTGATCAAAAAGCTGAGGCTGCACGGTAGTAAACCCCGATACATTAAGAGGTTGCATGTCATCATTTAACGCTGAAAAGCTCGACATAGCGTAATCTGATACCGGATTTGTTATAAAATCATCCTCCGCAAAAGCTGTCACAGGAACGATTAACAACATTAACATAGTTAAAATAAATATCTTTTTCAAAACCTCACCTCGCATATTCGCTAGAATCCCAACGCAAAGGATAATAATTATCCTGCACCTTCAAAGGCGTTGTAATATCAAGCTCTGGCATCCTTTGCATTTCGGCATCCTTAGTCATTTCATTTTCCCGTTCCATAGCTGCATCCTGAGTCATTTCATTTTCGTGCTGCATAACAGCATCTTGTGTCATTTCATTTTCACGCTGCATGACCGTATCCTGAGTCATTTCGGGACTTTGATTTATTACCGCATCCTCAATTAAACGCTGTCCTTCAAATTCCCAATTAACAGGTTCAGGAGCTGCTGGCATTGCATCCGGTGTAGCTGCATCGCCCTGATCGGTAAAGTAAGTCTGATTATTCTTATAACTCGGACTAGCTTCGCCTGGTCTATAATATTCAGGAACCCTTACAGGACTTGGGTTTTCATAGTTTTGAGTCGGAGTTATTTGTCTCAAAATACCGTCAAGCTGATAATGCACTGTCAACAAATCACTATGCAACGGAGCTACATCATTCCGGATTTGTGTCATTACATTTTCCATACGTAAATTATCACGATGCAGCGTATCAGTAGCATCCCAAATCCTTCCCAAAGCATCATGTATAGGAGCCATTTGCCCGTTGAGGTTTTCTAGATCACCACGAATCAAATTCAAATCAGAACCAAAACCCGCTAGTATTTCAGGCAAAACTTCACATACAGCTTCACAAAAACACTCACCCTCAACCGGATTAGGGTCAGTTCCTCCTGAACCCTCTCCCGGGTCAGGGTCAGTTCCACCGCCAATATCGGGAACATAAATATTTACAGTTGATAAAACATCACCGTTTAAAGTCCGCGCTTGTAACTTATAAGTACCGCCAGAATCACTTTCAACTTTAAAAACCTTTGTGCTAGGCGATATATTATAAGTTGTTCCAGCAGGATCAGTTACAACAATCTCATAAGTGTTTTCTGGATATGTAGACCAAGTTAAACGCCGTGTACCGTTATTCCACTGCACAGGAAAAGTAGCATCAACCGTTCCAGTGCCAGTATCCAACTGATATTGCGATAAATAAACCTTAAGGGCACTATCCAATCCTGTTTTAACCGTTACCTCAGATTTTAAAGATGTCGTTTTTTTAAAATTCGTTCCCAAAATATTAAAGGCTCCAAAAACACTACTATCTTCATAAGATTTAGAAGTACCATCCGAGTAAGTGATTTTAAAATCATATTTTTTCTCCGAAGCTGTACCTTTATCAAGATGAAAAACATATTTTACCCATTCAATTTTTTTGCCACTATGTTTATAAACTGAAGAACCTGACTTCGTTTTTAAAGTAAAAGTACCAGTAGACCCTTCAGGAATGTCTACAAAATATTCATCATTAGTAAGCAAAAATTGTTTTGAACCTTCACTAGTTTCTGAAATGGTCGCAAAAGCCGAAACAGGGAATACAAGAAAGCAGCAAAAGAAAATAATTAATATTTTCCTCATAAAAACTTATACCTGAGATCAATAACCTCCGGTCGATCAATCAGAGCAATAGCAATACATGCAAGACATATTAATGCAGCTGCCACGATGAGGAGTACCTCTTTACGAGATTCCACAAGATCAACCCCTTTCGCAAAATAAGAAAAGGCCCTATTAAAAGGGCCATGCCATTAGTCAAACAGCCCTTTAACTCTATGTGCAATAAAGAAAGAGAGCGGAATAGCAACCGCAAACGCTAAAATCAGCCAGTAAGACGAAAACCAGTTAGAAACGGCTGTAGCAACATCACCAAGATTGTAATCCAGCGATACTGTAGGGATAGAACTTGTCATAAAAGTTAACCTCCTTAATCATCCTCACCACGGAATTTTTTTATTATTTTGTTAAGTACAAATGTGCCAAACAGCACACCGAACAGCACTGCAAGCGCAGGCCAAAGGGTTGTCCAGTTATGACCAAGATTTGCGAATAGATCGTCAACCGGAGGACTTGCAGGAATTAAATCACTCGGCATACGTGTCATTGCTTCCCACGCACCTTATCAATTACAGCAAATATGATAAATAGCGCAAATGCAGCGCCAGCAAAAAGATAAACAAGTGGTAAAAAGCTACCGAAAATGTTAAACCCATATTGCAACACGTCAGCCATATTCAATTTAAAACTCAATAAGATCGCCCCCATCTATTCAATATTCCAAGTACCGATATTACACAGATCAAGAACGTAATACCGGATACGAGAAGGGTAACGACATAATCCGAACCGAACACAATATAAAAGCCTTCGAAAATTAGATCCTTCATCGTTTCAGAAAATCACCCCACTGCGACGCGATAGCTCCGCACACAAGAACGACGAAAGGAACCGCTAGGAATGTGTACTGCTGGACAATGTAACTAATATCGCAACACCTCCCAAATCCACTTAAAAACGAACAAAAGAATTATCGCAGCAAGCAAGATCGAAATGACGATTTCACCAATGGTAAGACTATGAAAAATTTGAAGGTTCCCTTCTATATGAGATTGATAGAAATCATTAAAAGCTGCTACAATCTCAGATTTAATATCATAAATAATTGGCTGCTGCTCAATCACCTGATAGACCTGATCAACTTGTTCAATCTCTTCATACATAGACTAGGAACCTCCAAACTTAAGCAAAAAGACCTTTTACACGGTTAGCAATAAAGAAAGAAAGCGGAATAGCAACTGCAAAAGCTAAAATCAACCAGTAAGACGAAAACCAATTAGAGACGGCTGTTGCTACATCTGCAAGATTATAATTTAGCGTAACTGTAGGAATTGTGTTCAAACGACTCACCTCCTTTCCAGCCATACTTCATATAATTAAGACACCTTTGTTTGTGCCGCTGGCTTAGAAGCTTTAATACTTGCAAAATTAATAGACGGACGGCCTTGATACTGACCAGGCTTAGTATAAACATCTACAATAGTACCTACAGGCGGTATTTCCTCATTGCGATCAACAGGCAAATACAAATACTGTCCACTAGACTCATAAGTTTTAGTATCAACAACATCAACAAAAACCAAGTCAGTACCCTTTTTACTTTTAATTACCTGAACGTCTTTTAACAACAATTCTCTCCATGCAAACTTAGATACAATTTCACCCATAACAACTAACCTCACTTTTTTTTAGAATTTTATATTTGAACAGGCTAAAGCCTAGTGTTCACAAATTTGACACATTTATTTTTAATAGAACTAAATAAAAAGATGATGAATAATTTCATGCATAAACCATTTTCAAAAGTGCAAATATTTATTCATTTTTATGTATATAAATACAATAAAAAACGCCCACCAAATTATGGCGAGCGCGATAAATATCACATACAAACATGTGTTCTTATTTTAAAACACTTGTTCCCTTAGTATAATGACAATAACGAGACACCCCGTGACGAAACGGGATGTCTCTAGGGAAGACTGCTGGACTCGCCAAAGTTATCAGTAGTTCTTCCCGAATATTTAATTACCTATTATTATAAGATAGTTTGTAACATTTGCCAATACATTTAATAGGAGTTTTGTACTATGAAAATATATAGTATAGTTGTTCATCCTGACAAAGCAAAACTCACATACACGAATACATCGACAGGTAAAACCGAAAGAATGCTAACCATAAAAATAGGTGATACATTCAAAATAGAACCAGACAATCCTTTAAAGCTTAAGCATAGAGGGAGAACATGCAAAATACATGGTTTTATAAAAACTAACGATGGTACTAAAGCAAAAGTCATTTTTCAAGATAACAATAGACATGGAAGAGTAGAATTAGAAGATTTAAAAGTAATATAGATTAAATCGGAAATTGAGACGTTGCCGCGTCTCATTTTTCTTGATCACGATAACTAGCAGCTAATTTGTTTCTAAACTCTAATATTTGATGTTTCCGTAATTCCATTTGTTTTTCATACCGATCTTGACTAAGAGCAAGTTTGTGAGCTAATTCAACTTCTGATAAATCTCTAAACTGTTCAGCACGCATCCATTGAACTTCCGTCATTTTTTCTAATCCAGCATTGATCATTTCCACAAAATACTCACTACCTTGTGAACCAGTAGCCCACCAAACTTCTGCAAGAGTAGGAAGCACCTGATTTTCTAACCAAGCTTGTTTACGTGGTATCGTCTTATCAGGCGCCTTTTTAGATAACCTAAGCTTTTCAGCGTCATTCAAAAAATCAAGCCAAAATTCTGATATAGGCCAACGCGATTTATTACTATCACAATTTGGCTCACAGAAGTTTATATAATTCGATAACAGACCGAAAATTATACTTCCTGATTCATTACCCCTTAGTATTAGTTCGACAGTTTCCAAAGCTCGCTTATCGCGAAGTTGTAATTCAACACGATTCCAAGCCGTTAAATTTTCATGTAGATCAAATCCTTCATTTATTCGCTCAAAGTTCTTCTCATATATTCTAACCTGTAAATCTGATGACGAACGGCCAAAATAAATTGTATCACCGTTTGAACTACCATCACCCAGAGAAAAACTTTCTTCACGTCGGCCTTTCCGGAATTTACTCCGACATGTACCATTTTTCGCACGAGCTATAATATCCGGTACTCTGAAATAAGGTTCTTCATCGTAATACCTAATATCATCTACAGCTAAATCCAAACGACTAAAATTTGCTCCTGCCTTATATAAGTTTTCTAATAACTGTTCCCAGCTGCTTCCCCAGTAATTTTCCCATTGTCGGCAGCCTTGACCACTGAATTGTATATGCGTTCCCATATCGGCTCTGCCATCATACAATACATATATATCACCGCAAGCCAAACGACTTCTATAACTATACAATCCGGTAGGCATTTCTTTAAATTCAGACTCAGGAATCCCTATCAATTCCATAACTTCACGAGTATTCTGAGTTTTCAGAGTTACATTCAACCAGTCTATCAAAGAGATTAATTCGTGTTTGTTTTCCATTAAGCAGCATCCTTTCCAAAATATTAATTATATTCTTCAAAAACTGTTATCATAGCCGCAAATGAAACGACTACCAAAAAAAAGGAGAGAGCTAGCACAATATATTCAATTAACATTTAATTCACCTCCTTCCAAAGTAAGCATGAACAATAATGTAATATAACTGTAATATTAGTTTCATGTTCCTTTAACATAGTCTGTATATAA
>RCUF01000457.1_pt1 | contig 12660 bp, 12 predicted proteins | sample 2166311 | NCBI WGS metagenome assembly RCUF01 (sample SAMN09932608, study PRJNA488358) | compost metagenome | feature: garden; material: soil; isolation source: compost soil in 4-hydroxybenzonitrile-enriched culture | place: Germany: Experimental Botanical Garden Goettingen | collected 2016-01-27
ATTCTGAACCATATTCCTGCATTTTTGCAGGAATATGGTTCAACCTTTCATGGCTACTTTAAAAAAACTGCATTTTTACATGCTTTTCCTGATATCTTGCCTTTACACTGCTAAACAAGAAACGTCCCTCAAAGTTATCTTAGATAACTTTTGGGACAGCCCGTTCTTAATTCCCTTTACATTGGTTCATCATGGTTTGTAGACGAAGTATTTGCATGATTTGGTGATGGTGAGATGTAGGTTGATGCTACTGGGACAGCGGGCTTTGGACCGCGATACAGATAACGGCTGGCAAACCCGATACAAGCTGCAATAGCTGTAATCATCGCGATGAGATAGAAGCTTTGTCTTCCAAAATGCTCGAACAGCAGACCGCCAAATGTTCCGCTGATCAGTCCGGATAAACTGGACCAGACAATGGTAAACAGCGCCATTCCGGTAGCACGGAATTGATCCGGAATGAGCCGGGTCAGCATACGAATCGCTGTAACATAAAAGATACCAAAGGTGAAGCCATGCAGCAACTGGATCATGACGATGCCAACAGCAGAATCAACGCCACTCATCAGGAAAAATCTTAGTGCAAAAATAAGACTGGCTATAACGAGTAAAGGCAGCTCTTTGTATTTATCACCTCTAAAGCTTAGGTATAGAAATACAGGGATTTCTGAGCCGGATGATGCGAGCATGGCCCAACCAATTAATCCCTTGCTAGCTCCGAGCTCACTCAGTGAAATAGTTAGAAAAGCATCATTCATCCTTGTTCCAAGTGCAAGCAAAAAGACACATGCAAAAAACCATAAAAGTTCCTTTTGTCGAAATATCGGTACGATTCCTGACAAATTCATTTTGGCTATTGGAGTACTCTGATCCTTAATAAATAAAGTCAATATCAAACATACACTGGTAATGGCAATGGATACTTTCATGATCTCAGCAGAACCGATGAGTGATAGTACATATCCAATAACAATGGCAAGAATTGCAAAGCCTATAGACCCAAATACCCGGATCGATATAAAGCTTTTCCCGTGATTTTTTGCCGCGTTGATTGCAATGGTGTCTGATAATGGAAACACGGGGTAATAGAAGAAATAGAAGAGTGTTATAACAAGTACAATGACCGAAAAAGTCGTTGTAGAAGATAAAATGAAAATCATTGCAATTTGACCTATCAATAAAATGATCATTATTTTTTTGATTGTTCTATATTTGTCGCTAGCTATGCTCCATATCAGGTTAGCGATTAATGAGATCATCGGTCCGAGTGCAAATAATAATCCGATCTGACTTTTATTGAACCCGATCTCAGCGTAAAAGAGTGGGAAGTAGGAGTAGACCAGAACGCTTGTTCCGTAAATAGTAAATGCGAAGGCACGAAGCCAATAAAGCTCCGACCGGGTTGGAGTTTTTTCCATACCAAATACACTTCTCCGTTTCGTCAAGGTAAGAGATGCCAAGTGATGTGAGGTGCGCCAGTGATTGATAAACGGCATATGCTTGCTAGTATATCATAACCTGCCTGTGATTTTGTTTATTTGTACAAAAAGTTGGAACATATTATAATATAGAATGATTTTTATTAATTAGTTTTTTAACAACGTAGTGGAGGCAGGCCATTGATTGAACTTGAGCAAAGCCGAAACCAGTTTCCAAAAGAACCGATCAGGTTGATGAGCCGCGTATATAAGTTTATTTTGCCAGAGGTTCGCAAGGAGCTGGATGGGTGGAGGCAGGAGGCCGGGAATATTCCCGATCCTGAGCTAAGAAGACAAGCACTTGCCAGTATAGCCACCAAAGAGTTTCATTGTCAGGGAGGCGCTGTGTATGCAGCAGCTAACTTACAGATGCGTCAAGTGTTAGTCCCTCTGATTGTAGCTTTTCAGACAATAAGCGATTATTTGGATAATTTGTGCGACAGAAGTACCTCGATGGATGAGAGGGATTTCAGGCTTTTGCATCAGAGCATGCTTGATGCGGTTGAGCCGGAATCCAAGATGCAGAACTATTATGCATTACGCGAGGAACAGGATGACGGAGGGTACTTGCATCTTCTCGTACAAACCTGTCGCGACAATATTGCAAAACTCCCGGGATATAGTGCTGCCAAGCCGCAAATATTAGATTTGGTAGGTCTCTATACCGACCTGCAGGTGTACAAGCACATTGCTCCGGAAAATCGCGAGTCTGCCTTGCTTAAATGGTGGGAGCAGCATAAAGAACGCACGCCGCAGCTTCAATGGAATGAGTTCGCTGCAGCAACGGGGTCTACCCTTGGTGTATTTATGTTGTTTTTAGCAGCAAGCAATGACAAGCTGGATCGTAATAGCGCCGAATTGATCCATGGAGCTTATTTCCCTCATATTTGTGGTTTACATATTTTGCTTGACTATTTAATAGATCAAGTGGAGGATGAAGTAGGCGGGGATCTCAATTTTTGTAGTTACTATGATAATAAGGAAATGATGCTGAGCCGGATCGCTCTTATTGTTGAGGGAGCACGCCGGGACATTAAGAAGCTTCCAGCACCTTCGTTTCATCGGATGATTATTGAAGGATTGCTGGCTCTTTATTTATCTGATCCCAAGGTAAGTCAGCAACAGGAAATTCGCGATGCTTCCAGGCAATTAATGAGAAGAAGCCCGCTGATGCGACTGTTTTTTTTCGTAAATAGCCTTTGGATTCGCAAACATTTATAAATGAAATGTGCATAACTTTAAGGAGGAATCATCATGTCAGCAGTAAAAAAAATCGCAGTTCTCACCAGTGGAGGAGATTCACAAGGCATGAACGCAGCTGTGCGTGCCGTTGTACGTAGTGGATTATTCTATGGTCTTGAGGTGTTCGGTATTCAACGTGGTTACCAAGGCCTGTTGAATAATGACATTTTCTCGATGGATATTCGCAGCGTAGGTGACATCATCCAACGTGGGGGTACGATTCTGCAATCTGCCCGCTGCCTGGAGTTCAAAACACCTGAAGGTCAGCAGAAAGGTGCACAAATACTGCGTGACCGTGGAATCGACGGTTTAGTGGTTATTGGTGGAGATGGTTCTTATCAAGGTGCTGAGAAGTTAAGTAAGCTTGGAATCAAGACAATGGGACTTCCAGGTACAATAGATAATGATATTTCGTTCACGGATTACACCATCGGTTTTGACACTGCAGTAGGTATTGTTGTGGATGCAGTAAACAAGCTGCGTGACACGATGTCTTCTCATGAACGCGCGTCTGTTGTAGAAGTAATGGGTCGCCATGCTGGAGATATTGCTCTTCATGCAGGTCTTGCTGCGGGAGCGGAAACGATTCTGGTTCCTGAGGTTCCGTTTGATTTGAATGAAGTTGCGGACCGTATGAGACAAAACTTTGATAAAGGCAAGAGACATAGCATCGTTATCGTTGCTGAAGGTGTTGGTAAGGGCGAGGAAGTAGTACAAGCAATTAAAGAACGCCAACCATCTCTTGAGCCACGTGCAACTGTACTCGGACATATTCAACGTGGTGGATCTCCAACTCCTTTTGACCGTAATCTGGCAAGCCGCCTGGGTGATTTTGCTGTACGCAGCTTGATCGCTGGGGAATCCAACAAAGCATGTGGTATGATTGGTGGAGAAATGGTATTGACCGATATAGAAAAGGTTGTAGCTACCAAGAAGCAGTTTGATATGGAATTGTATGAGCTAGCTTCCCGTTTGTCACAATAATAATTATCGAGTTGCATAATAAAGAGGGAAATCCGAAGCCTTAGATCAAGGCAATGGATTTCCCTCTTTGATTTGAAGCTGCATTTTCCGTTGGACTGCAAATAAACGCTTCATTTTTTATTTATATTCAACGCTACCTGTATATTTATTAGAAGCGTTCCACAGCAGGTATTCATCGATATTGGATTCTTTCAACGCACGAATTTGTTCTTCAACCTCATGTTTGCCATACTTCGTATAATGACCTTTGCCAAGCCAGCTGGCAGTAAAATCTTGAATCCATGGGCGAATGATGGGCTTATTATCACCCAACGGTTCAAGTTTTTTGTGCGTATCGGCGATAGCACCCTTAATAGTCTGATAAGGTGCTCTGTCAGGGTCCTGAGCGTTAAACCAGCCTGTCGTATAGTGACTTGGATAAATCATTGGACAGATGACATCCACCTGCTCTGAAATTTGAACAAAGTCTTGACCAATTCCTTCAGCAGCGGGAACTGATGCAGCATATCCGAAAATATCTACCGAAACTTTGATGCCTAGTGGCTCCAATTGTTCCTTGGCATAATTCACAAAAGAAGTAACAGCATCGATTCGGCTGATATTACTTTTTTCATATTTAAGAGAGTCTGCGCGCTTCTCGAAGCCTTCCGGAAAACGCACATAATCAAACTGAATTTCTTTGAAACCGAGCTTGGCGGCTTCCATAGCAACTTCTATATTATAATCCCAGACGACTTTACTATACGGATTGACAAAGCTATCTCCCTTGCTATTGCTCCATACGGTACCATCACTATTACGGAATGATAGCTCCGGGTTTTTCTTTGCGAGAATCGTATCTTTGAAAACGACGACACGTGCGATAGGATATATTTCATGACTGTTCAGACGTTCCATCAGCTTATTGATATTAGAAATAAAAGGCTGTGGCTTGCCCATTTCGATCAGTTTGGGATTATCTGTTTTGTATGTAATGTAGCCTTCATCATCTTTGATATCGATAACCATAGCGTTGAGATCAGTAGAATCGACCAGATCAACCAATGTGCTCATTCTTGAACCGCCTGCGCTGTAAGCGGTAACGTAAATTCCTTTGACAACAGGAGCTGCTTCAACATTAGGACCTGCTGTGATTTTATTTGGTGTAAGCGGATCTTCCATTCGACCTTGAGAAGCATTAGTTATAAATGTTTGAAAAGAGGATTGCGCGATTTCGGCCATTCGATGGTCATTGTGGTTCGCTGGTTCAGCATTATGACCTGAGCTCATTGCTAGAATTAAAAGAGTCCATAAGATGTTCATAAGATTCCTCTCCCTTGTATACGCTGTAATAATTATAAATGATGGTGAGGCGGATAAGGTTAATTATAATAGATTACTATATTAATAAGGAATAAAAAAAACCGTTTCTTCTGCTTGCGACAGAAGAGACGGTTTATAAAGCACAATGTATTTAATGAAGAAACGCTGAAATTTGATGCTCGCAGATGCTGAACTGGATGATCTCCATCGCATCTTCCGGTTCCAGAATGGTCAGACCATCACGAAGGATGATCATGGAGTCAAGTTCCTTCTGGTTTAAAAAAGGCAACATATCCGGGAACCACTTCATGACGATTTGTGCCAGTTTTACCGTTTCCATTTCCACAACAATCACCCTTTCCTATTAGAATCATTCGTTCTGAATCATTCCTACATCGGAAAAGCAAAAAGCTGGTGAAATAAGGTAAAGCTGAATTATACAGTTTACAAAGGAACCACTTGCTATCAACATTATAGCATAGTTAAGAAGAAATGTAACGGCGAGTTACCTTCTTCTAAATGATCCCATTACTCCGACAGTTTCAACAATATTAACGAATGCGGAGGGATCAGTCTTCCGAATAATTTCCCTCAACTCGGTCAATTCGTAACGTGTTGTCACTGTCATAAGCATATCTTTTTCTTTATGAGAAAAGGCACCTTCTGTTTTGATGAGTGTTACACCTCGGGGAAGAGTGAGGAGCTTGGCCAACAGCTCATCCGTTTTTTCCGTAATAATGTACAGGGTAACCTTGTTATGGCTGATATGTATCAGGTCCAGCACTTTACCAGAAATATATATCGACAACATGGAAGCAAGCGCCAAATTCCAATCGCCCTCTAGATAACCCATAGCGAAGATTACTGCTGCATTGAGAACAACTAGGATGCTGCCAACAGGGAGATCGCGGTAGCGAGTGACTATGGAACCAACGATGTCAAAACCTCCCGAAGAACCACCTACTCGAAATGAAATGCCGCTTCCTATGCCAACAAGTACGCCGCCAAATGTCGCGGACAGCAGCGTGTCCGTAGCGACGGGCTGCTGTGGTATTAGGGCCATAGCCCATGTTACCGCGGCTACTGATAAAATGCTGAGACCGACAAAACGTTTGCCAAGCATGAACAAACCTATAATAAGTATAGGAACATTGTAAGCTAGGTACATGGTATTGATGCTAAGGGGGGAGAAGTATCCGGTAAGCATGGCAAGACCGGATACACCGCCGCTAAGTAAATGATGCGGAACAAGGAACAAGTTGAAGCCGGATGCGATAAAGACTGCTCCGATTATAATGACAATACAGTTCCTAATATCCTTTAACACTGAAAAATCACCTCTCGTTAATATTGGGAGTATCCCAACCTGCTTGCTGGTATTCTTTTATTGTTTTGTGCTATAATGTGTGAGATATTCTTGAGTGGGGTTGTTTTCTGTTTTAAAAACAGCAAGATATCAGTATTTACCGTCTAAGGTTCTCTAACTTTCCAGTGCCTTATGTAAATTTTTTTGGCCTGTTGGATAGTCTATAAACGTTAGAATGCTACTTAAGAATACAGTTAACACTGTGGAATGTCCACTATATAGAAGGAGTATGAACAATTTGAACACATTTGCAGATTTTGGCCTAGAGCCTAAAGTATTACAAGCTATTACTGAGCTTGGATTTGAGGAAGCGACTCCGATTCAAGGCAAATCCATTCCTATCGCACTCACAGGAAGAGATATGATTGGACAAGCTCAGACAGGAACAGGGAAGACAGCTGCATTTGGCCTTCCGCTCATTAACAGAATTCCAAAGGATGAAGATCGAATTGTAGCGCTTATTATGACACCAACGCGTGAACTTGCAATTCAAGTAGCTGAAGAGATTGGTAAATTAGCACGTTTTAAAGGTACACGCTCTTTGCCTATTTACGGAGGACAAGACATCGTTCGTCAAATTCGCGCTTTGAAGAAGAAACCTCAAATTATTATCGGTACCCCGGGTCGTTTGCTTGACCACATTAACCGTAAGACGATTAAACTTGACGACGTGAAGACTGTCGTCCTTGATGAAGCAGATGAAATGCTGGATATGGGTTTCATGGAAGATATCCAGTCGATCCTGAAGCTTGTCCCCGAAGAACGCCAAACGATGTTATTTTCCGCTACCATGCCAGCAAATATCCAGAAGTTGGCTCAGCAGTTCCTGAAAAATCCTGAGCATGTATCCGTTATTCCAAAGCAGGTTAGCGCACCGTTGATCGATCAAGCTTACATTGAAGTTCATGAACGCCAAAAATTTGACGCTCTGACTCGTTTGCTCGATATGGAATCTCCAGAGCTTGCTATCGTCTTCGGTCGGACAAAACGTCGTGTAGACGAACTTGCTGAAGCTTTGCAAAAACGTGGATATTCTGCAGATGGTTTACATGGTGATTTGTCTCAACATCAACGTGATAACGTGATGCGTAAATTCCGTGATGGAAGTATTGACGTATTGGTAGCAACAGACGTAGCTGCTCGCGGTCTTGACGTTTCTGGCGTATCGCATGTTGTGAACTTTGACTTGCCGCAAGACCCTGAGAGTTATGTTCACCGTATTGGCCGTACAGGTCGTGCTGGTAAAGAGGGTGCTGCATGGTCTTTTGTAACACCACGTGAAATTGACCATTTGCATTTTATCGAACGCATTACTCGTCATAAAATTGCTCGTAAACCTCTTCCAAGTATTGCAGAGGCTATTGAAGGTAAGCAACGGATTACAGCTGAACGGATTATTGAGCTTGTGGAAGCTGCAGAGCTCGGTGAATATAAAGGTATGGCTATCCAATTACTTGAGCAATATGATTCTGTTAATCTGCTTGCGGCTGCGTTCAAGCTTATTACTGGAGATAAGAATGACAAAACAAATATCGAACTCACTCCAGAGGAACCAATTCGTGTGAAACGTCGTAATCCAGACATTCGCTCTAGTGGACGCAAACCTTCTGGATATGGAAATCGTAGCGGCGGCAGCGGTGGTGGCGGCTATCGTCGTGACAATCGTGAAGGCGGAAGTCGCGAAGGTGGAAATCGTGGCGGTTATGGTAACAAGGGCGGATATAATAAAGAAGGAGGACGTGATTCATATCGTTCTTCGTCATCTTCTTCAGATCGTAAGCCGCGTTCAAACTATAATAACGGTGATCGCAGACCATCGAAACGTAACGACAACAATTCTTTCGACAATTAATTGGTTGAATGCAATAAACAAAGGCGGGGCACTATGCCCCGTCTTTATTTATTCATATTAATTAGTAAAGGATTGTGCGGCTCACGATAACTAGCAAAATGAACAAAACCAAAATTGTGCCAGTGGAAGTCCAGAAACCTCCATATCCTCCTGCTTGGGACATGAGATTACCTCCTTTGATTTGTGAATAATTGAAGTTACGGTATATACTATGGTAATAAGGAATTATAGGATTAGACATTCACCTATGTGTGTACGAAATTAGGCGCTGGATAGAGATGTGCTAATCATGTATAGTTATTACTAGACATAATTATCACTTTCGGAGGGAGATTTTTACTTGGATAAAGGGTTTATGGGCGGTTTGTATAAAATAACGGAGTGGATCATGAGGATCGCTGGAAGTAATCTGTTATGGCTAATTTGTTCATTGCCATTCATGATTCCTGCGGGTACGAAGTTTATGTTATATCTTAACCCAGTACCTGGACTAGAAAATGAAATTTTTACTTATCTAGCTATGGCTGTTTTGGCTCCATTTGTTTTTTTTCCTGCTACTTCGGCGTTATTTTCGGTTACCCGGAAGTGGGTAATGGGTGAAACGGATTTGAGCATTATCAAAGTGTACTTTAAGGGTTATAAGGAAAATTATAAACAAAGCATGATCGGCGGAATTTTCTATACTCTTCTTGTAGTAGTTATGGTGTTTGATTACAACGTATACATGAAGCAGCTCGAAAATATGCAAATGATTGGTATTATCATATTGATCTTTCTAATCATTGTGTTTGTGTCTTTGTTCAACTTCTTCTCGATGGTTGCTCATTACCATATGAAGACAACGCTGATCATCAAAAATGCTATTTTGTTAACGATTATCAAACCATTTAGAATGTTGACTACAGTCATTTGTACCGCAGTTCTGTTGTTTCTTACGCTTAAATACGGCTGGCTGATTCTTTTTGGCTTGGGAAGCTTGACTGCATTAGTCGCATATTTCAACTTCAACGTTGCTTACAATAAGATCCAGGAAAAAGTAGACAAAATGAATGCAGATAAAAATGGTGAAGAGTCTAACGCTGAAGGCGATAGCTCTGAAGAAGTGCTTGAGCTTGAGTCTGGAGAGCAAAGGGAAAAAGAATAGTACTAAGGTGATGTCAGGAATATTTTACCTGATGATTACAAGTGCAGTTAAGTTTACATTTGATTAATGAAGTTTTATAATAGGTTTACGTCCTGCGATGTGCGTTTCGGTTCTATGTTGTTTTGAACCAATGACGATGTCTCGGGAGATCTACATTGCATCATGGCTGAAAGGCCCTATCCATGAGATTTGGGGACTTCATAAGTGCTGCTGCGATCACCCACCTGCTAATGGCAGGTTCGAGACAATGTAACCGGACGGCATAGGCGGGTCTTTTGTTATGAATTGAACGAGCACCTTGAGGCTTTTGTTAAAGCTTCAAGGTGCTTTTTTGTTAATGCCAAGTAAACGCTCTTTTGTTTGTTCCTCAAGAATGATAAACTGTAATGTAAGTACAAGTTGTTTGAGGAGTTATAAAGGAGGCAGAACGGGTTGTCATTAAAGAGAACATTAGCCGGTATATTTCGCAGTCAGGAGGGAACGAGTGATCGTGCGAAAGTACCTGAATTAAAAACAAGATATTATCAAATGTCGAAGGAAAAAATTTGGGAGGAAGTATCTTCGACACTTAAGAAAATTCCTGGTTATAAAGTCACGCATGAGGTTCCTTCAGTAGGTGAAATTACATTGGAGAAACGCACTGCTTTTGGACGAACTATGGATATTACGGTCTCTATCGTTTCTACAGGACCTGTTCGTAGCGCGATTGACATTTACTCTGCTACCCGAGGATCAATGGGCGATCTGGGTGCGAATTACCGTAATATTATGAATTTATTTGGGATGCTGGACAAGAAACTGTCCTCACATAAAATCTCGTCACCGTCATAATTTTTACATGCACCGCACTAAAATAAGCGAGCAGGGAGGGGACCCCTCCTTACTCGCTTTTCGTGTATACAGGTTATTAAACGCCGTATTAATGATTAGGACAACAGTTGTTTGACTGCGTCGATAGGTGCATCATAGTTCGGGTGTTCACCCATTTCTTTAAGTACTTCGACATAACGGATCGTGTTTTCTTTATCAAGAACGAATACTGCGCGATGATCAAGCGCAAATTCTTTGATAAATACGCCGTATGCTTTACCAAAGGAGTTGTCCTTGTAGTCAGATAGAGTAATTACCTGGTCGATACCAGCAGCTCCACACCAACGTGATTGTGCAAATGGAAGGTCTACGCTGATGGTCAATACGATAACATCATCGCCTAGGGTTGCTGCTTCTTGGTTAAAGCGGCGGGTTTGAGCGTCACATACGCCTGTATCGAGAGAAGGAACGACACTAATTAGCTTGATTTTCCCTGCGTAGTCTTGGAGAGAAGCCTCTTCGAGCAAATTTTTGCTAATTTTGAAGTCTGGCGCAGTGTCGCCAACCTTCAGTTCCGGACCTACCAGGGTAATGGGATTACCTTTAAATGTAGCTACGCTAGCGCGTTCTTGTGTCATTTTAATTTCTCCTCCTATAGATTAGATATTGTTTTCAATTTTAATTATAATATTTATAAAAAGAGATTGTCCAACTTTAGGAAATAGTTAGATAACATTATTGAATGAAGGAAGGTTCACATCATGATTTTTATTCGATATGAAAGCTGGAAAAGCTATCTTCGGTATTATCCGATAACTTGTCTATTATTAGCTGCGAATATTGTGATGTTCATCATCGTTACGATAAATGGGGGTTCAACGAATCATGAAACCTTGTTGAAATTTGGGGCTATGGCGAATTATGGGCATTATCCAGAAGAAATGTGGAGATTGTTCACGGCTATGTTTTTGCATAACGGGTTCAACCACTTGCTCTCAAATTGTTTTGCGATCCTGGTGTTTGCACCTCCGCTTGAGACCTATTTAGGCAAATGGCGATATGCGCTGCTTTATCTTGGAAGCGGCTTAGTTGGCAACATAATTTCACTAGGAGCATATCGTCATGCTATGGATACTATCTCTGTCGGCGCCTCAGGAGCGATATACGGCGTGTATGGAGCGTTTCTATATATTGCACTTCTACAGCGTAATCTTATGGATGAGAGCTCGCGTAAGACGCTGTACAGCTTGCTGATCGTTGGGGTAGTGTTCTCGGTTGCGGTTCCTCAAATCAACTGGGTAGCTCATTTTGGTGGGCTCCTCGGAGGCTTTTTTATTTACGGAATCATTGTAAGATTGTTAAAACGCCGTTGAAGCGATGATAACTAAATGGTACATTTAAGATAAATAAATTTTATCTATTTGTATCTTTTAGAAATGTAAGCCCTTTTATTTTGCCCTTATTTCGATTATATGAAGATGCGAAATGGAGCGATCAGATTCGTGGAACTTAGACAACTGCAATACTTTGTAAAAGTGGCGAAAAAAGAGCACGTCACTCAAGCGGCAGAAGAGCTGCATGTGGCTCAATCCGCGGTAAGTCGGCAAATTCATCAGTTAGAGCAGGAGCTTGGAGTTAACCTGTTCATGCAGAAGGGGAGAAATTTGCACCTGACGGCAGTCGGGCAGCTGTTTTGCAGCCGTGTAGAAACTATTCTTAAGGATTTGGAAAGGGCCGTTAGTGAGGTTCATGAATTTCTGGACCCTGAACAAGGAGAGATCAGACTAGGTTTTCCGAACAGCCTTGGAATTCATATTATACCTAGTGTAGTGGCGGAATTCCGCAAACTCTACCCTAACGTCAAGTTTCGGTTCCGACAAGGAACGTACCCAACCTTAATTCGTGACGTGGTGTCAGGAGATGTGGATCTCGCTTTTATATCTCCGTTTCCGGAGAACCACAATCAGGTAGCAGGTAATGTAGTACTGACAGAGGATTTAGTCGCTATTTTACCGCCTGGTCATCCGTTGTCAGGCGAACAGAGCATAACCCTTAATCAATTAAAAGATGATAAATTTGTATTGTTTAGTAAAGGGTACTCTCTGCGTCCGATTGTGTGGCATGCGTGCCTGGAGGCTGGATTTACCCCGAAGATTGCATTTGAGGGCGAAGAGACAGATACGATTCGTGGACTTGTTGCGGCGGGAATGGGAGTGAGCCTGCTGCCGGAAACGGCGCTGTTTCAGAGCTTTTCCCTCCAGCCAAGCAGAGTTCGAATTTCAGTTCCCAAGGTAACGCGAACGATTGGACTTATTCATCGTGCAGATGAAAAGCTGCCGCTCGTTGCTCAATCTTTCCGTATTTTTCTTCTTGAATATTTTGGACTACAAATCGATACTCCGCCGAGCCAGTGATCGGCGGTTTTTTTGTGCGCCTCACAGTCGCATCATCTAGGTGGTTCAAATCCACCCGGTAACTTTAC
>RCUF01000458.1_pt1 | contig 12629 bp, 7 predicted proteins | sample 2166311 | NCBI WGS metagenome assembly RCUF01 (sample SAMN09932608, study PRJNA488358) | compost metagenome | feature: garden; material: soil; isolation source: compost soil in 4-hydroxybenzonitrile-enriched culture | place: Germany: Experimental Botanical Garden Goettingen | collected 2016-01-27
GCATACGAACACCGTCCGTTCTATACAATAGTTACCTATATTATACAACATTAACGCGGTGTCGTATTAAACAAAATCAACATAAAAAAGCTGTCAAGACTTTCTCGTCAGCCTGGCTGCTAATCCAGGTCAAGTGCACCAGTACAAACTGGCGGTGATCTTGATCCTCAAACAGCACATCATAATTCATCTCTTTGAACCACCGCTCGCAGCACATGGCCATAGAGCGGGTGATCTGGCCCGATCTCCCGCTGTCCTCGCCGTTACCTCCATCCAACGGGTCCCAGCTGGTTTTCCATTATTTGATCCCTCCCTATTTCTTCTAACTAAAGGTCAAGCCTGTTCTTAAAACAGTAATTCTTCAGCTTTGTTAACCACTCTTCCATAAACTCATCCAAGTCCAAGGACCTTGGGGCAGTACTTGTCCAAGTTCCGGCTGCTCAGTATCCTCGAACTCCTTCGGATGAAGACAGATTGCACGCCCAGGGTGACCATCTTCCTTTTCTCATTGGTCACCTACACCCTAGCCCAGAGGATGTACACTTGGGTCTATCTCCAAATATAATGCTATATCCATAAGCGGAAAGAAGGATAGGTATGGCATTGCCAAAAGTGATTGCTACCATTCGTTCCACCGGCCCGATCGGGGGCATTGGCGTTAATCCCGTCACAAATCGGGTGTATTTCATCAATCCCGATACCGATGACGGGAGTGTCGGCGTCCTAGACGCGGCTGCGAACCGGATTATCACGCGAATCCGTATCGGCCGGCTGCCGTTCTCCTTAAGCATCAACCCGCGGAAGAACCGCATCTATGTGCCGAACTTCCGGGATTCGACCTTGTCGGTCATCAACGGAAGAAGCAACCGGGTCCTTAGCACAACCCGGGTTGGCTTCCGCCCGGATACAGCGGCTGCGAGCACTAGAACCGGCCGGGTTTATGTGACCAGCGCTGCCGGGACGGTATCCGTGGTGGACGGAGTCACCAACAAGGTCCGCAAGACCCTTCGGATCGGTGGACGGCCTTCCGAGATTGTAATAGACGAGCGGACGAACCAGGTGTATATCACCAACACGGTCCAGAATAGCGTAACTGTTGTGAACGGCCGGACGCAAAGTATTCTCGCTACCATCAAGGTCGGTAGCAACCCTGTGATTCTTCCTGCCCTGAACCCGGCAACCCAGCGTCTGTATGTTGCTAATAACTTAAGCCGCTTCCTCTCTGTCGTAGACTGCCGGACGAATAAGCTGCTACGCAATATCCCCTTAGGCAGGCTGCAAAGCGAGGTAACTCTGAACCCTCGAACGAACCGGGTCTATGTGTCCAGCGCTCAGGTGGAAGGGGCAGGCAAGCTATTTGTCCTTAGCGGAACAACTCACCGGGTTAGTGCCACCTTGGCTCTTCCTACCTCGTCCAATATGCTGATTAACCCGGCGACGAACCATCTATTTATCAGTGATTTTGACAAGGGACGCATGCTTGTCTATCATGCCGGCTCACTCAAGCGGATTGCCATTCTCCCTCACGTAACCGGCAATATGGCACTTAACCCTCGGACGAATCGGATTTATGTTGGAAGCGACAATGTTATGACAGTCATTCAGGATGGACGTTCGACTTCTGCGGGGAATAAGCGAAGAAGGAGCTCTTACTCTTAAGCAGAGCTCCTTCTCAGAGTGTCTAGAAACCCACGTCTTTGATACGTTGGGTTTCTCTCTTTTCCATTCGTAGTTGCTTAAAAACCCAAAAGGGAGGGGATTACCCCCTCGTTTCCAGGCGATCCAGGTGGATCGCCATCTTCTTCATGTTCTGCACGGCGGCCGTCATCAGTGCTTGTTCCTTGACGTTAGCCAATCCGCGCAAACGGCAATAGCGAAACCCATGAGCTCTTTGGCATCCGCGAAGCTTCGCTCAATTGTTTCTTTTCGTTATTACTCGTCCCAGACAATTCTCTCACCCAGTTTATACCCATCCCCAGATTTCATGACTTCCCAGCACACATAATAAAATGAAGCGCCAAGCGTAGTGTGAATTCTGGATTCGGATTGTTGCATATTAAACACTGTCCTTTACAGGACGCTTTATTTTTCCTGTCTCCACAGCATGAAACAAGGACGATCCCTACTTAACTGATAATGATAGGCTACGAGGATGACTTGTAAGATGTAACAAAAAAACACAAGCAATATGCCTGTGCTTTTTTCGTAGCTTATCTTGTTACTCTTGAATTTTTTTTGCAATTTCCATCAATTCGTCAAGGTTTCCGTTAGAAGAAGAAACGGTATAGAAGCGATCTTTCGTAATCAAATGAACAACTTTTCTAGCTTGTCCGTCAACATAAATAGCAGTATGGTCGTTGATTTTAGTCGACTCGACCTTTTCTTCTTTATACGATTCTTTCAAACTATCAATAGTAGCCTGTTCGCCCATTGGGGATTCGGTTTGAATGACCATAATTTCAGTACCATCAGTTCCACGATATGACTGTCTAATGACCAGTCCATTCTCGCCTTTTAAAGCTGTTGTGTTTAATGGTTTCAAACTGTGTTTGTCAGCCGCTGCCGTTTTAAGCGAGGCTCCCTGTGCTAGATTAGGAATATGGATGTCTTCTGCTGGTACATCAGATATGTTTATAAGACCCTCGATATCACCAGAGCTTTCAACCACTGTCTCTGCTGGTGTTTCAGTTGGCGCTTGTGCTGATGAAGTATCAATTGCTTCTGCTTTCTTCTCCACAGGAATCTGTGTTGGTGTTTCTGATTCAGCAGCATAAGAATTATATACAAATGCACCGCTACCTATTACGAGTGCGCCACCTAAAGCCACAGCAACTAATTGTTTTTTCAATTTAAACCCCTCCTAAATTAATATACTCTACCTGAAGTAACAGTTCTATTGTTACTCATGTACATTGCTATATCTTAAGTCTGAACCTCCAATATAAAACACCCAATAAGTCGAACTATCAGGGGTAGATAAGAAGAAAGATTTGCCTGGTACTTCAACAGTGACATTATAATTCATTCTGTTCCAAGTTCCCGAGCCAGCTACTCCATCTGCTGTTAGTCCTTTATCCCTTTGAAAAGATTCGAGTCCTGATTTCACACCGCTGCCAAAACTTCCATCAATTGTTCCTACGCTGCCCTGATGTCCATACGCCCATAAATTTGCTTGCAGTGCTCTAACGTATCCCCCGCTGTCACCTTGTCGTAGAGTAGGGAAACCACTAAAATCAATGGCGGCACTTGCTATACTTGCAAGTCCGAGACTACCTACTAACGCCACAGATGCAACAGCTAGAGACATTACAGATTTCAGGTTTCTTTTCAATGCAATTCCCTCCATTTTTAAATTCTACGATTTTTAGTCCGTCTCATTTAGCTTTTTGTTCTGAATAGATAGAAATAAATCCCTTCTTTCCGAGACAAGAGTGACTTCATTAATCAAGCTGATTATGTAAGACTACGGTTTATGTACTTGTGACTAATAAAGCATGTTCAAAAACAGCTATTATAAATTAAATAGATGTTTTTCCCATTTGTTTGTCTTCTATTACATTATAAGTTTCTTATTGTAATTTTTAAACAAAAATATGGACAATCCTACCAGCCTATTATGAGACACGCTGCGGAATTGAACCGCGCAAGGGTTCTACCAGGCTGTTTCACGTTTCCGCTGGTTAAATGGTGCCTTGCCGCCTGCACGTGTCATGAATAATGTGGGCGGGGGCCACTCTCCCCCGCATGGAATGACTACCGTTTAACCGACCTGCATACCGCTACCGATCTACCGCTGTGCGTTACGGGTGGCCCTAAGGGATGCAAGGATTTATCCTTGTTCGCGGATACATAATCGGGCCTTCCCTTGCGCGCACTGGTCAATGCCACTGAGTAGTATGTCCCTCTATCCCCTTGCAGGAGTCATTGAGGCTATCAACTATCATCTGCAGGTGTCATTCTACATTGTAGCGACTCTTTCCCGCCACCACATTCAAAACTGTAGAAGAAACTCAAAAAGGCCGACACGATGGCCGACCTCCTTACTGCATTTAAATAACAATAGCGTGATTAATTACAGTTCTCCTCGTGAACTGCCTATACGGACGAAAAGATCGCCCTTCATGTATGCTTTACCCGAGGTAAGAGCTACATAATACTTATTAGCACCAGGCCAAGCGTTTGAACTAATTTCACTATAAGTGCGACCAGGTTCTACAGTCCCAGACATCATTTGTTTACCTGTTTCTGCGCCTTTGTTTACCGAAAAATTAATTGGCTGCTTACCGTCATTACGTATCCATACTTTAACACAGCCATAACCTGCGGGTATGTCGAAATTTTCTGTAAGTTCTGTGTTGCGGAGAGTTCTATTAGCCACCGATTTAGTGGCATAAGGACTAATAACTCGATCTCCCGCTTTTGGTGTATTCACATCGGTCGATGTGTTTGCAGCTTGAACTACTGGCGCTGGGTCCACAGTAGCTGAATTTATACTACTGATAGCTGAAGAAGTACAACCAGTTAACGATAATACAGCAGCTAAAGGCAAGACAGCGAAGAAAGGAGTCATTCTACTATTTCCCATATTATAAACCTACTTTTTTCAATTTCAAAAATTATTTCATATAATACTATTATAAGGTTCATTTTGTAATTTTCCAAGAAGGATTGGCAATCCCCTTAGCTTAGATCCTCTTCTAGATGCCGTGGCCTCTCACTGAAAGGCTTTCCCTCTAGAATAGCACACTGCAGAATTGAACCTCGCAAGGGTTCTGACCAAGCTATTCATGTTTCCGCTGGTTAACTGATTCCTTGCGGCCTGCATGTGTCATAAAGCGCCGGAATAATCCGGGGAGTGACTCTGGATATTGCTAAACTAAATTACAAAGTCTATTAACCAATAATTTTAAAGGAAGTTGAATGTAATGAAACATAAAAAGTTGCTGATCGTTGGGGCTGCACTGGGTATTTTTAGTGGGGCTTTTTATATAAATTCCATTTCTGCCGAGATTCCTACTGAGCTTATCCAAACCAAGCTTTCTCAGCAAGGAGTATCCATTTCAAGCATTAGTGCTCAACAGGAGGACTTAAAAGTGGAAACGAAATCAGTTTCTAGTTCTGGGAAAGCCACAATTGATGACATTAAAGCGATTCGCGCGGTTCGAAATGAAGTACGGAGTGGAGTCAACGGAATCAATGAAATCAAAAATATTGATTTAGCTATTAAAGGTGCAAATGGAAAAACGATTTATGATGCTGTTTCTAATGATGTTACTCATATCCCAGACTTTTCGAAAAAAATCCAAGGTTCCCTGGAGCCGGTAAAGGTCCTGGAAGCTGTATATGGAGAACTTCAAGGAAACGGTATGGATGTAAAATCGGTAGATATTACAAATAGCGTTATTGGTGGAAAGCTGACAAAGATTGTGATTGCAGCGGATGTCTCCGAGATCAATAGCCTGGTTCCTAAAATTGAACAATGGATAATGGCGTTAAATGACGCTAAAGACAGCAGTGGTATTTCTCAATACGATCTGACTATCAATGGTAAAGATAATGAAGTATTATTCTATTTGACAGCAGATTTAGTATATCGTGATTTTTATTGGTGGCAATCAGATGCTTTAGGCGGTGAAACTTGGACGAACTCCGGACCTGAAAGTGAGAAGTCTACTAACAGTAAAGACAAAGTAGAGGAAACACTTCAAAAAGGAATTACTGCTGAACCATCCAGAGTAGATAATAACGGTCTGGAAGAGCCCCAAATAAAGAGATAAAGATCATACAGTATTTTGAAAAGGTGTTCCTCATTAAAACGGGGAGCGCTTTTCTTACTAAAATAATTCATAACATACTGTTGTGCGCTACAATGGTGATTAAAAGATCTTTGGATACGTTGTTTTTTGCTGTCACACTCTATGTGAGGGCGTGGATTAAAATAATTGTCTGTCATCAGGCTGTCGCACCTTTTTTTATTTTGTCGCAGTATGAGCACATGGATTGATGCATAGCTCACTGAGAGGAGCACGGGAAATTCTTGGAGACGATTTCTGGTGCGAATGTGAAGCTCACATAAAAACCCCGGTTCCTTCGCACCTCGAAATGTGTCGAAAAGCAACCAAATTAGTTACCCTCAGTTAAAGTCAATGGTTGATCCAAGCCTTTTTGGCATCAGTTTTTGCGCTAATGTAAGGAATTGATATCATTAGGGTATGAATTACTGCATTTTCGCTGTCGCACTCCATGTGGGTGCGTGGATTGAAATATTATGAGAATGACGAAAAATACATGAAATTTGAGTCGCACTCCATGTGGGTGCGTGGATTGAAATTGTTGCTGCTCCTGATACTCTTGAGTTGCTTACTTATGTCGCACTCCATGTGGGTGCGTGGATTGAAATACTTTCCTGTTTAGTTAGTTCCATGTTCATTCTCCGTCGCACTCCATGTGGGTGCGTGGATTGAAATCCTTTGTATCGGTGTTAATTCCACGCCCATATCATCGTCGCACTCCATGTGGGTGCGTGGATTGAAATTTGGGTAGCTATTAGAATTGCTAATCAGATGGCTTCAGTTGCATTCCTTCTGTTTAACTATGCTACCGGTTAGCTTAATGACGCATCATTAGTCTAAAACTTTATTGTCTTTTAACAGCAACAACATTAAGTACCAATAAGCAGCCCCTTGCGGCAAGCAGAAGGGTTTCATACCATAAGGAACCCACAATTCTCTTTTTTACTCAAACGAACAGAGAGTAACGTTACCTATGCACAGAAAAGCCTAATGGACCACTAGAAGCGACTTCTAGTGGTCCATTGGGCTTTTGTTCTCATACCAACTCAAATCTGCATATTTAGCTATATACTCTCTAGCCTGATCAAAAGAATCTTGCTTCAGAAATCGAATTGTATCGTCGAAAAACCATATCCCCATGAGTCACTAAATACGGATTAGGGGTTCCTATGGTATAAATCACTTGCTGCTTGGAAGGCCTATCGTAAAGGGGGCTGCAATTTCTAATCGTGAACCCATATATACATTTAAGGTATCACTGATGTTTTGCCAACCTTTAACCTCTTTACTAAGCTGTATGATCGAATAACCGTGGCCCCAACTATATAAAAAGCGGCAACCCTGGACGAGAAAATAGAGTCCTAGACTTTCGCTATTTTATTGAGCTAACGTTTCCCGTTAGCTTAAGGAAAATTAGACAGATACATAATCAACTATCGTTAAGTTTTTGTCCTTGACTCGGGACAAGAACTTGTAACGATAAAACAAAAAAGCCGCTAAAATGGCGACTTTCATGGGACTAAGTTCTTGTCCCTTGACAGGACAAGAACTTGTTTCAATCATTCCGGAAATGGCATAGCTACTCTGATGAGTTCTGTATTCGTTGGCCCTAATTACTGCTTCGACTACCTTTTGATTGTATCTCCACCAAAAACCGGAACAAAGCTTGGGTCTCTTACCTGATCCAAAAAACAGTCCACAGAAGCACATGCCTGACATTTAGCCAAAATTGTGAGGTAAGCGCCGACAAATTTTAGATAAGTATTGTTCTTATCCCTCGGCAGTAATGCTGCTGTTTAATTTTCCTCGACAAATGAGCTACAGGTATCATACTCAAATAAAGGTACCCTAAAAAGTGATATTATTTTTTTACAATTCCCCTTTTATTCGGCTATGTTTTGGTCAGTATTCCTTAATTAAACGTTATACCCATCAAATAAAGTATTTTACTAGTAGTTGTATATATTCTCGATTATTTTCACTTTGAATACGTTCTTTTAATAATTCAATAATGGGTCCTCTCATAAATTGATTATTAGCAATTTTCGTTAGCAACTCCTCAGAATATCTATGTAGCCAAGAAGCTCTAAACATTGAGTAATCGAAATTGGCAGGATCAACAAACATATCGTATTCTTCGTTTGTTCCCATGTATTTCTCCATAATGGGATCTGTCAGATAACCCATAAAATAAAATGATGCAAACTGTAAAGTCAGAAGATTGTGAGGAATGTCTTTATTCATTTCTAAATACTCGGTAATTTCTGCTTGATATTTTGACAAACTAGTTAATTCAATATTTGCGGATTCATACTCTATTAGGAATTTTTTCAAATGATTATTACCCCAGTTAAATTTAGATAGCAAATATTCTTTAGCGTCACTGTCTATAATTTTATATATACTTCTTCCATTCTCAATATTAATACTATGAGAATTCATAATAAGCCTTGAAATTGTAGAAGAAGTATATTCTGGCTTATGCTTTTTTATTAAATTAATTAATTGATATGCTGTTCGTGAACCATACATTGCTTCTTTATGATCTTTATCAATATTTAATTTAAGTAAGGTAACAATATAATTCTCAAGGATTTTGATAACCGATTCCGTTAGAGTGTTTCTTTTAATTAATTGATTTATACAAACCATTTTTATTTCATAATCTGTATTATAATTTAGAGAACAAACAATTGCCTCAATGATTTGGGAATATAGACTACTATTGAGATTTATATATTTTGATAAATAAAATGAATTAATAGCTTCCCAATAAACTTGTGAAATTAATAATTCATTATTAACTCCTGACTTAAAGTAATCGAGAATTATTTTAGTAGTATCCAATAAGTATTGTTGAATTAAATCAGTATCCTCAAATCTTAATCCATCAATTTTGTAATATTTCTCAATGTAACGAATGTCTTTCATATCAAATGAGCGGCATATATTAATAAAATCAAAATAATCTATGAAAAAGTTATCTTTAGTGGCGTGGTGTGATAGCTTATCATTGGTATTTTCTAATGTTCGTTCGTGAAAAGATTTTTCAATTTGAATTTTAAGGGCTTCCTTAATATAAAATTTGACTTCCTTATAGCTCATCATCCATATATAATTCTCATAATAAAAACGTATGAGTTCTCTTATTTGAAAACCTATTTTACTAGAAATAGTTATTCCAAATGTTATGGAGTCAGTTGACTTCTGTAACTCTAATCTTGAATAGTCCTCAAACAACGATACTGTATCTTTATCTAATAATCTAATTTTACTTAAATTCTCTAAGTTAGGAAATCTATTCTTAAAGGTGTAAGGCATACTACTGAAGGCTTCATCTAGTTTAAACCCTTGCATCTCATTTTCAATCCTATCTAAGAATTCTACTGAAAATAAACCATCATAACGTCTATATAGGATAGCTTGATACAATCTGAACCTATTCAATTGAGCCATATAGTGCACCCATTGATTAGTTTCATCTTTAGCTTTATTTAGAATTTCAGTATATATATCATAGGCTTGTGTCCATTGACCTAATTTTGTTAAAAAAAATGCTTTATGAAATTGGTTTTCTAATAATTTTTCATCCATACATTCAATACGTTTTCTAATTTCTTGATAATCATTATGATAAATTGGATTGTCTACTTTATAGTGGATTGTATTAGCATAATTACTTATTTCATATTCTTCTTCGTGGCTTGTGTAGCTCATTACATTAAATTTATTCAAGAAATCTATTATGAACTTATGTTTTTCTCTTAATGATTGTTTTAATTTTTTCAGCTGAATTTTATCCATTTTTATAACATTCAGAAGATAATCATAACCATTTAAATTGTTCCTAACGACTCTTCCGTCCATCATGAAATGATAGTCATTATTAAATATACTATCTAAATCTTCCCTTCTTAGATATTTAATAGTTGACAAGTGTAGGAGCTTGTTGTAAACAAAAGTTATTGCTTCTTTAGGATTACCTATAAGATCGTTATCTCTTGTTTCAAGCAGATAATCTAATACTTTTGCATATCTTGTAAAATAATCATTCTTTTCAGTGTGGAATATACTGGCAGAATCAATAATTTTAATGCCTCGTTTAGAATAATATGTTATATCATTTTCTTCAATTTTGTCTGGATCTGTTCGGATAAAAAACGGAGAATTAAAGCTATCTCCTTGTATATGTTTGACCCAATTTAATAAAAGGTTAATATTATAATCTCTGAGGCTATATCCAATAAAAACAACTGTGTGAGTTGCGATTATGTTCTTTGTCAAGTTACTAATTAAGGGAAAGTTTTGTTCGTAATTCATATAGTCGCTTTCCTTTAAAACTATATTTTCGCCATAAAATCCTCGTTTAAAGTCACCATGTATTTTAATTAAACTTCGATCAGAGACAGCAGCTGCTACATCTTGGTCTGCACTAATCAAACTGAAGTATTGTCCTCTTTTGTACCATACTTTCTCTATTAAATCGTCATAATTAGTTGTCATGATATGATATGGTCGAAGCGCCACAATTTTCTCATGAATGTCATTCACATCACGTTCCACATCAAAGATTTCCTTAAGTATCTTGTTATATTGTTCCGCACCTTTGACATCAAAAAAAATTTGAGGAGTTCGAAGAAGTTCATCTTGAGTATAAACCTCTTTTTCTTCACCATATAATTCTATGTAGAATTTGTTAACAAGTTCCCACCATTGCGGATAGTTAGAAATCATAGATACCCCTGCCCCAACAAAAAACACTAATCGATTATTCTTTGATGCTTTATATATTTCCATCGCATATTTTTTTTGTTTGTTTTTTTCCATTATTCTTCCTCCTACTGTAATATCTTATATTGATCGATATATTTACTTTTGTGTAAGAAGGGTAATAAGGAGGCAAGATTATCTAAGTATCCTGATCTCTTGCACTCAATTACATCCCAATCATTTTATTCTTGTCGCTTGTTGAGTTCTTTTTTGATATACTCTTGCAAAAAATGGATGAGATAGTATCCGTCTATCTATATATCCCGTGTTCAGAAACCCATCCAATAATAACCATTTTTTCAACTCGGAGTATACCATCTCAAGTGAAAGATATGTACTAAATTAGTTACAGACCATCTGTAATCAAGTGTTTATAACTGTTCTAACGGCAACAGCGTCGATCGGACTGACTTTATCACAATCAATTATTGGAGGTTCATTTCCTTTAAGAATCAAGATTCGCCAAATGGCTTATCTAACATTGCCTTAGGGGAAGGTTACATACAGTTTATGTTTTACTCTTGTAACTGCGACATACATTAGCCTCCTTTCTTCTTCTACTAGACTACTAACAAAAAGGGAATTCCGGAGTTATAAAATAATATTCTTGGACCAAAAAATGACAAACAAATACTGATATTGATACCATTTTTACAATAGTCCCCGTCTCATTTGTACGTTTAGTTGGACTTACAAGAACTAGATCATCAGGATCAATTTTAATTTCATTTGTAGCTGAGTTACTTAAGATTGCCTTACTCTGTAAGACTTGGATACACAGATTATTCAACCGATTTGAATAATCGTTGAGATGTTCTCATGAGCGTGTCGACTAATTATAAATTCCATTTTCCGCATTCCTAACATCAAATCTGATATAAGGTATTCTATGATCGTATTGAGCAATCCTGCCCGTTAGCTCAACAGGCAGCCGATATTACGGCAGCCTGTTCTTATGATATCATCGTGTAGCATTAGTTATCTTAATCTCTATGTGACCTTTAAGGCAAAATGATAAAACGCATCGCCACGAGATTGGTTCTCTATATCTTCATCCATCCACCATACCCCGTATGAATAAAAATATGTCCCTTTTTCTGTAGGAACTTGAAAACTATTTTCTTTCAATAAAACTTCTGTAAGTCTTCCTTCATAGAATTGCTCGACATGAAATTTATTCGGTTGGGGCTCATAATTCATAAGGAATTTTACAACATCACCAGGCTTTACTGGAATCGGTTCTTTTCCTTTTAAAAGTTCAACTGGACCAGCTGAATCCACACATGATGTTGTCCAGCAATATGTGCCGAGTTTTGTTTTGTACATTCGTTTATCAATCTGAATTTGAACCTTTGGTGGTTTCCCTCCCTCAAGGTCCGTGTTTTTTGGCTGAAGACCCATGCAACCAACTATACAAATAAGAGTTAGTGCCATAACGAATAACAAGACAGTATTCTTCAAATAAACCCTCCTATCTTAATTAGACCCTAATTATTCAACGATAGAAGAAGTTAATTTGTTACAAATCAAATTCATGAGATTAGTAAAATACTGTTTAATATGTTTTATCGGAAATAAGATTACTTGTTGAACTATCCTGCCCGTTAATTTAATGAGCAAGCTTAAATTACGTAATATCGGTAACCCATTTCTCGTTTGGCTTGCCTGAATGAAAATTACGATCGAGTACATTGGGTGCAACTTTACCCACTGATCCCTTATAGGAACGATATTTCTTCATACGCACTACCGATTTCAAGCCTAATTCGACCATAATACGCTGCACTTTCTTATGATTAACTCGGCGCCCCCGATTAAATAGTTCGTCACGGATACGACGATAGCCATAGCGCCCCTGATGTTCCTCGTAAATAGATTGGATAAGGAGTTTCAGACCCGCGTCTGGATCTGGCTTACCCAACTGTTTGACCCAATAATAAAAGGTGCTACGTTTGACTTCTGCGAGCTTTAGTAATGCAACCACCGGGAACTCATGCCTTAATTCATAGACGACTTGTGCTTTGTCTTGTTTGGTGATTTTTCCTTGTTTTGAACTAAGGCATTCAA
>RCUF01000459.1_pt1 | contig 12555 bp, 11 predicted proteins | sample 2166311 | NCBI WGS metagenome assembly RCUF01 (sample SAMN09932608, study PRJNA488358) | compost metagenome | feature: garden; material: soil; isolation source: compost soil in 4-hydroxybenzonitrile-enriched culture | place: Germany: Experimental Botanical Garden Goettingen | collected 2016-01-27
TAACAAAGGCTTTCAGCCGCAGAGCAAACCACCCGTTATACGGGTGGTTCTGATTTTAAGAGCTGTTTAAATAGAACATAGCTGACATAGTGAATAATTTACTCGGTTAAGTTTTTGCTTTTGAGCTGGTTCCGATTATGAGGATTGGATTCGATCTGATGAACTATCTCTTGAACAAAGAAGGTGTGTATTTGTAGGGTACATCATTCTCTTCAACAAATAAAAGCCAACCAGTTGGTTGGCTTATAAGTAAAGCTACATTGCGTACGATTGAGCTAAAGCGAATTTATATTTAGAGTAAGATCTCCGTAATCTTTCCGCCCTCAAAGATCAGTGCTTTGAAGTAAAAAGATCGATCTCCATAGACCCATATCTCCACACCAGATTCCTTGCTTTTGACTGTAGGTCTTCCCCAGGCGAATTCAGCTTGTGTAGTATTCATCCCAAAGCCTACCTCGTTACGCTTGATACTGTTCCAGACGGAGGTAGACCAGTTATATTTCTCATAAGGATTGTAGGTCAGGAATTGATCTGAGTCAGACAACATGTCTGGTATACGTGAAGCGCCAATATCAGCTGGTGATCTATACACTTGACCATTAGGCGTTCTGAATACAACACTGAAGGATTTCACTCCCATAGCGTCTGAGCTCACCTCAATATCCTGAATGGTCACCTTTTCGAATCGTTCCCCGGCATTGTAATAATTGTTCACCCAGTAGCTTTTGCCAATAAGATTCACCAGATTTCCGAGCGCGATGGACTTCTTGATCTTCCCGGTGGCAGAAGACTCTACAATTAACTTGGAGCCTGCGATGTCTAGTATAGCCTGCTGAAGCTTATTGTCCCATTGAGATGTACCTTTCTTTAGATCCGTAAGGAGACTTGCAGGGAACACTGTCTGCCCATTAGCAGTCTGTATTGCCCCTTTAAGTGTGATGGTTTGTCCATTAAGTGATGCTGTAGTACTGCCCTTACGAAGTACAATGACATCCTTACCTAGTCGCACAGTGAACTTCTGTCCCTCAACCGCAACGGTGCCTCCTAATGTCTTGAATACAGGTTGTAGAGGCAGATATGCTTTGCCTTCTAGCATCGCTGCACCAGTCAATGGCTGAACGGTTGTCACGGGTAGTGCTACAGAGGAGCTAAAGCCTCCAGTGCTAAGATTCACAGTTGAAGTGCCTATGCCACGTACCTTCAATGTACCTGGATCCTGAAGCGAGGCTACCTCAGTCTGATCGATGGTAATTTCTCCTGCATTGGGATCTCGGACGAGCTGGTACCCATTCGAGTACATCTCCTTGACCTGTAGATGGATAGTATCACCGACAGCTGCATTCCCCTCGCTACTCATTAAGGACACACTGCTTAGAACAGGAATAGTTAGTGGCGTAGACACCCCATTTTGATATCCAATCCAGGAACCGTCCCGCAGCTGTACAAAGAGCTCATTTTTGGAATCGACGAGCTTTACTGCATTCGTAATTCCGCTCAGTTGGGTAGGCTTATAACGCTGCATACGGTCATAGCTCCATACGGAGCCGTCTTGATGAATGGTGAAGAGGGTATGAGTGCCTTTCTTCCAAATGATATAGCTGATGCCCTGTCCCACTTCAATCGGAGCCTCATCTGTCAAAAGATCAAGCATAACGACGCGCCCATTCGTCTGTAGTACAGCTGCATAGGCGCTGCTCATCTGGATATCAACAGCATGATCTACATGACCGACAATTCTAGGCTTGGAGCCAGTATAACCAGACGAGTACCATACATCGCCGGCATCAGTAATTGCTGTGAATTGTTCTTCCCGTTTGTCGCCATCCACAATGTTTGATAGACCATTCACAATTCGGCCACCTACGAGCACCGTCCCATCTTTTTTAACGGCAAATCCTTCTCCTGAGATCTCCTTAATGTTCGCCGTTTGAGTGGGTACACTGGCTTGACCGGTTGCGGTGTTCCAGGACACCGAGTGCCCGTCAGTGGTCCAACCATAATGACTTGAGCCCTTCCCCGCAGTGATGCCGATAAGGTCCAAGTGTTCTAATACAGGTCCATCGACACTGGTAGTCCACAATGACCCATCCTCAAGCAAATAATTGTTGCGATCAATGACATCTGATATTTTGGCGCTCTTCCATGAATCATTCACAGCAGATTGAGCTACCACCGTTGAATAGCTAGCCGTAGGTAAATATGTCGCTACTAAAAGTGATGCTGCCAAAGCCGTTGTTACAATCTTCTTCATAAGTGCTCCCCTTTATGTGAATACATCTGATTCTTTTGACCTGAATCCAAGGTCTTATTATTATTCTGGAGGCGCCCTTATTTTTCCTTCAATGCATGGAGCATTGTGTCAGACCAAGCCAGAGCTAACCGTCAAGCATAAGATGAAGGAGACAGAGCGATGGGGAGAACTCACTCAGACTAAGAAGGCTGAGATTAGGTAATCGATTTGGTACTTGAGATAGAGTAGGTATTGAGTTAGAGGGGATTGAAATATCGGAGAAGATCTGAGCTTGAGCATGGGATGGTTGCGAAGGGCAATGGCATACAGATCGACATATGAAAAAGGGGGTGAGATCATGCAGCGAGGGACGAATTGGCGGAGAAAGCTATCCAGCCGTAAGTTCTGGGCACTGCTAGCTGGCTTGGTTACTTCCATTCTATCGGCTCTAGGCTACCCGGAGAGTATTGCAATTCGGGTGACGGGTATTATAACAGCAGCTGGTGCAGTTATTGCTTATATTCTCGCTGAGGCATATATAGATGGGAAGCACGTTGAATCGCAGTACCTGAAAAGGGATGATTATCAGAATCAGCCAGAAGGACAGGTACCAGCGCCCTCTGATTCGTCGTCGAATGCTCCTTCTGATTCGGAGTCACAATGACCAGATTAAGTTCAGTGTGAAAATTGGACATATTGCTTTTTTAGCAAGCTAGCCGCCGAATAATCATGGTAGTCTCTCAGCATGCCAATATGCAAAACAAACAAACCAACAAGCAAACAAGCAAACAAGCAACAGATCCTCCCGAGGGACAATCTGTTGCTTGTTCAAGTAATAGACTTAGTAGCTCATCATAGGCTCAGAGGCGTGAATAGTTCTATATTGTGGCTCCCATACGAGACTTCGGATAGCTGATGCGATATCCTCAGGCTGCTCTCGAGCTACATGATCGTCGATGGCCGCCTGAGCTACAGCAAGGGCAACCTGGAAGGATACGTTCTTAAGCTCCTGGATACTCGGTAGCAGTGACGCACCCGGACGATCCAGGTGGGTGCTCTTGGCTACGGCATCTGCCGCTGCTGTGAACATATTGGGTGTAATCATCGATGCTCGGACAGCAATTGCGCCCAAGCCCAGGCCTGGAAAGACAAAGGCATTATTGGACTGTCCAATGTCATATGTGATTCCCTTGAAGGATACCGGCTCAAAGGGACTACCAGTCGCTACGAGTGCCTTACCATTAGTCCAGCGGATGAGATCCTCAGGCAATGCTTCAGCAAGTGTAGTAGGGTTGGACATCGGCATAATGATGGGACGCTCCACATGACGGGCCATCTCCTTGATAATCTCTTCTGTGAAGGCTCCGCTTATGCCGCTGGTTCCGATCAGGATGGTGGGCTTCACCTGACGAACTACCTCGAGCAGGCTGATCGCGCCATTCATGTCACGCTGCCAGTGCATTGTTTCTTGTACTTGGCGTACATAAGGCTGTTGGAACTCCAGAATGTCGTCCATCTCTTCAGTTAAGAGGCCACGATAGTCGATGGCCCAGAAACGAGCAGAAGCTTCTTCCTTCGTCAGTCCATCTCGTACCATGGCATCACGGATTTGGTCCGCATTCCCGATCCCGGCTGCCCCCGGGCCAAATACGATCACACGTTGATCACGCAGTGAGCTGCCATTCATCTTCAACGCGGAAATAATCGCGGCCAGCGTTACAGCTCCGGTACCCTGGATGTCATCATTGAAGGTCAGGATCTGTTCGCCATAGCGGTTAATAATATTGCGTGCATTCACATTACCGAGATCCTCCCAATGTAGCAGTGCTTTAGGGAACTGTCTTAGAGCATGATGGACAAACAGGTCAATGAATTCTTCATATTGCTCTCCGCGAATGCGGTGATGACGAGTGCCTATGTATAAGGGATCTGCCAGTAGCTTTTCGTTATTAGTACCCACATCCAATACAACTGGTAGTACTCGAGCCGGATTAATGCCGGCTGCAGCTGTGTATACAGCGAGCTTTCCAATGGCAATATTGATGCCGCCTACTCCCCAGTCGCCAATGCCTAGAATACTCTCCGAGTCCGTAACGACAATAAGGTCTACATCCTCCTGCGTGAGGCCGGTATTGGCAAAGGCCTGCTGAATACCTTCTGGATCATCAATGGAGAGATATATACCACCTGGGCGGTGATATTCATGGCTGTACTCCTGTATAGCCTGGCCTACGGTCGGCGTATAGACTACGGGCAGCATTTCACTCAAATGATCCGACAGCAGTCTATAGTAAAGCACTACATTTCGATTGTACAGGTCATTAAGGGATGCATTACGGCGAAGCATGGTTGGCTGGGCGAGGAATTGCTCATAGGCTCTCTCCACCTGTTCCTCCAGCGTTAATACGGTTGGGGGTAAAATCCCGTTCAATCCCAGCCTCTGACGCTCCTCTTGGGTAAAAGCGACCCCTTTGTTGAGGAGCGGATTCGCGAGTACATCCTTTCCTTTTAGTGAAGTACATAAAGACCCGTCTTCCCGAATATAAAATGCTTCCATTTCCTAAATACCTTCTTTCTCGTTTTCATTACATTTTTTTGCTAAGCAGCGCGGGGTACGCGCCTCTCTTATCTTACGGGTAGGAGACGTGCGGGTCCAATTAAATTTCTTTGACTTTATGATAAAAGAAAAGGTAATTCAGCTGAGGTGGCAAACTGCTGCAAACGCGTTGACTTTTTACCAAAAAGAATTATACTTAACTTAATAATTCATATTTGATTAGTAGGTATTGTGTAGCAGCCTAAAATGAATGAAGGAGCTATGTGAATCATGAACCTATTGGAAAAGGAACGTTTGATTGAAGTTAAAGCTGTGGAGCTGGAACATGCATCACCGGAGGATATCCTTCGGTATGCCGTGGAGACTTTCCCGAACATCACCTTTGCCTGCAGCTTTGGCGCAGAGGATGTTGTATTGGTCGATATGCTTCAGAAGATAAGCCCATCCACAGACATTTTCTATCTGGATACCAATTTTCATTTCCAGGAGACCTATGATACACGTGATCGATTGGCAGACCATTACAACATTGACTTTGTGCAGGTAGCGCCACAGATCACACCGGAGGAGCAAGCGCAGCAGCATGGTGAAGAGCTGTGGAAGGCAGACCCCAATGCATGCTGCAACATTCGCAAGGTAGAGCCACTTACTAGAATCCTATCGCAGTATGAGGCCTGGATAACGGGGATTCGCAGAGATCAGGCACCGACACGTGCCAATTCTAAAAAAATTGAATATGATCAAAAATTCGGACTTGTAAAATTCAACCCGATTGCTCACTGGACTTCCGAGGATGTATGGCAGTACATCAGAGACAACGGAATAATCTATAATCCACTGCATGACCGCAATTACCCAAGCATTGGGTGTGAATATTGCACCAGACAGGTGGCTGTAGGAGAGGACCCGCGTGCAGGCCGTTGGTCTGGTAATGACAAGACAGAATGTGGACTTCATAAATAAGCTCGAATTTCAATACGGCCCTTCAGCCTGAATATGCAGATTTGCACCGTTTTATCACCTAGCAGAACGGGCATTCATTTATCCTTTAGTAACCACTATCGTAAGGAGTGAGAAAATGGCTGGCATAGCACCGCATGGCGGCACCTTGATCAATCGTATCGTGGAAGGAGAGGAACGTACCTCTCTTTTACAGATCGCTTCCGGCTTGGAGAGCATTCGCATCAATACGTGGGCAATCTCGGATTTGGATCTCATTGGAGTAGGAGCCTTTTCCCCACTGACAGGCTTTATGGATGAGAAAGACTATTTGTCCGTTGTGTCGACAATGCGTCTGCATGATGGCACCGTCTGGAGCATCCCAATTACGTTGTCAGTAGATGAGGACACAGCTAGCCGTCTTACTGTTGGGGAGCAGGCAGCTCTGATCGGAGCAGAGGATGATGTAGTGTATGGTGTTATTGAGATTACAAGTCTTTATCGTCCCGATCGTGGAGAAGAGTCGGTCAAGGTATTCAAGACGGATGATCCTGCACATCCCGGTGTGCAGAAGCTGCTGGAGCGTCCACCAGTAAATGTAGGCGGGCATATTCAGGTATTGAATCGTCCTCAGCCCAAGCGCTTTGCCGAGTTCTATTTCGATCCGGCTCAGACGCGCGAGCATTTTGCCAAGAAGGGATGGAAGACGGTCGTAGGATTCCAGACGCGTAATCCGGTCCACAGAGCTCATGAGTATATTCAGAAGAGTGCTATGGAAATTGTCGATGCTTTGTTCCTGAATCCGCTTGTCGGGGAAACGAAATCTGATGATGTCCCGGCAGATGTTCGTATGAAGAGCTATCTGACGCTGCTGAAGCATTATTATCCTGCGGACCGTACTTTTCTGGGCGTATTTCCGGCTGCGATGCGTTATGCGGGGCCAAGAGAGGCCATATTCCATGCTATGGTCCGCAAAAATTACGGCTGCACACATTTCATTGTTGGCCGTGACCATGCAGGGGTGGGTGATTATTACGGTACCTATGAGGCTCAGGAGATATTCCGTAACTTTACCGCTGAGGAGCTCGGAATAACTCCGTTATTTTTTGAGCATAGCTTCTTCTGTACGACTTGTGGCAACATGGCGTCCAGCAAGACTTGTCCACATGACAAGGAAGTGCATCTCACGTTATCCGGCACCAAGGTGAGAGGACTGCTGCGCGAAGGGAAGTGCCCTCCGCCGGAGTTCACGCGCCCTGAAGTCGCACAAATACTTATCGAGGGGATGTCCGAACAGGTTTATTCCTGATGCATCCTTGATTCATTCCTGAAAAGTTCTAATTGAGCGCCTTGTCCCATATAGATTATAAGAGTCTGTATGGGAACGGAGGCGTTTTTTGACGATTCTAGAATGTGTGAATTCTCAGCTGGGCTGAGCCATTCTACAATCACAAGAAAAACTTCCATTAAACGCGGTCTGTCTTCCTGGAAAGTACGCCGATAGGAGGTTTTCTTAAATGTCTAAGCATCGTCATCGCACCACCATGATGTGGGTACGTTATAGTACGGTCAAGAAGGTAGTAGCCCTATTGGGGCTCGCGGTGCTCCTTGTCACCTTTGTGCTATATGAGAATCCTGTATCGCGAACCTGGAATTCATGGGGATTGCCGCTATCGGGAAAAGTCATTGTACTGGATGCTGGCCATGGTGGACCAGATGGTGGTGCTGTAAGCAAGGGAGGGGTCATTGAAAAGGACCTTAATCTCGCCATTGCTCTCTATCTGCGTGATTACCTGCAGCAGGCGGGAGCTGTGGTAGTCCTGACACGGGAACGGGATCACGATTTGGCTTCCCCCGATACGCGGAGCTATGCCCGTCGCAAGACGGAGGATCTTAAGCAGCGGGTCCGAATGATCGAGGAACAGAGCCCTGATTTGTTCGTCAGCATTCACATGAATAGTATGCCATCCAGTCGCTGGAGCGGCGCGCAGACCTTTTACTACCCTAATCATGCAGATAATGCGGAAGTTGCCGAGCTGATTCAGGATGAGATCAGACGCAGCATGGAGAATACGGATCGGGTAGCCAAGACCGTGAATACGGTGTATTTACTCCAGAAGCTGCAGGTACCCTCTGCACTGGTGGAGATCGGCTTCTTGTCCAACCCTGCTGAAGCAAGACTGCTGGCGGATGAGGCGTATCAGCGCAAAGTGTCAGCTGCCCTCTATAAAGGCATTCTCCGCTACATGTCTGGTGAAAAGCTGAATCCTTCGTCAAAGCCCGGGGGATAATGGTATAATGGAGGCTCAGTACGACATACATACCATTCTATGAAGCAGAGGTGCTTTCATGATGCAATCCAAAGAAGAGATTCTACAGAAGCTGGAGCCACTAGTTGAACCCCGAACCGGGAAGAGCCTAACAAGCCTGGAGTTCGTACGTGATATTGTCGTAAGAGAAGATCGAATTTCATTGACCGTGGTGCTGCTGGATGCGACTGAAGAAGAGAAGGAAGGCCTTCTTCAGAAGATTCGAGAACTGTTGAACGAAATGGAGACACTTCATATCCATGTCAGGTTCCGCGAGGCCTCGGAGCATGAGCGCTCCACGATTGACGAATCTACAGCAGCTGACCCTTTAGAAGACCCTGTGTTGACCAAGGGACACGCTGCTGGGATGGAAGGTCACGAGCTACTGGATGAGGCGTCAGGGGTGGAATTCATCGCGATTGCTAGTGGAAAAGGCGGTGTCGGCAAGTCTACCGTTACGGTTAATCTTGCGGCTGCTCTTGCTCGTGCAGGTCAGCGCGTAGGTGTGATAGATGCGGATATTTATGGATTCAGTGTGCCGGATATGATGGGGATTGAGACGTATCCTGAGGTTGTAGACGGTGTCATTCACCCTGTCGAGCGTTTTGGTGTCAAGGTGATGTCGATGGGATTCTTTGTACGCGAGAATAATCCGGTGGTATGGCGTGGCCCTATGCTGGGCAGAATGCTGAGACAGTTCTTTAGCGATGTGGCCTGGGGCGAGCTGGATTATCTACTGCTTGATTTGCCGCCAGGAACAGGAGATGTGGCACTCGATGTACATCAGATGATTCCACACAGCAAAGAGATCATCGTAACAACCCCACATGCAACAGCAGCCTTTGTAGCTGCCAGGGCAGGAGCTATGGCTATTCAGACATCGCACGAGATCCTTGGTGTGGTTGAGAATATGTCTTATTACATTGCATCCAATGGGGAGAAGGACTATGTATTTGGTAAAGGGGGAGGGGCCATGCTTGCAGATACTGTGCATGCACCACTTCTGGCACAGATTCCGTTGGGTGCCCCGGATAATCATCCTTCCGAGCCTGATTTTTCTCCTTCGGTGTACAAGCCTGATACTATACAGGGAGAAATATACGATGAGATTGTCCGTGAGCTTTTGGAGCGTAAGGCGAATTCGTAGGAATAAGGCGATACTAATGTGAAAAAGCTGGCCGAGGCCAGCTTTTTTTGAAGATGCAGCTGTTGTTTACTGAGAAGCGCCACCTTGTGAGCCCTGACCTTTTCCTTCTTCACCGGACTTGGACTCGCCCTTTTTTTCTACCTTCGGTTCGAGCTCTTCTTTGACAGCTGTCTTGAGCAGGCTCAGCACTTCCATCCGGAACAATGGATTTTGCATTGCTTCCTGCATAATGGACATGGTCTGCTTACGATATTCCGGTGATTTAGTCATCTCCAACAGCATTTGTGAGACCTCTGGTGACTTGAACATGTCTTCCATTGATTTCTGATAAGAGGGGTCTTTGATAAGCTCCATGTGTAGCTTCTTGTTCTGAGCTGTGATGACCTTGGCAAATTCGCCAGCGAATTTCGGATCTGTCATGATCTTCTCGAACTCCTTCTGATAAGCAGGAGAGGTGAGAGTATCCTTTACAGCCATACGGATGTCATCATTCGTTTTTGACGGCAAAAGCATCTTCATGCTCATACCGCCACCGGAGGATTTCTCTTTGCCTTCGCCGCCTCCTTCACCCTCACTGCCGCTGCCACCAGAGGAGCCTTCCGAGCTAGATTGGCCAGTTAGGGCCTCTTCTACGGCTTTTTTACCATCGTCACTCTTGAGAATGTCAATGACCATGGATTTCGTTTCCTTATAGCTGCTCTGAGGAGGAGAGGAATAATTTTGATCAGATCCGCAACCGCTCAGGATGATGCCGAGTACAAGCATTAAGCTGAACCAACGATAATCGGGCCTTTTCATGCTGTAGCCTCCTTGTCTTTACTGTGGGTAGTATGCGACGAATAAAGCGGAATTATAATCAACACAAATAAGAGCCAACATTTGTTAGCTCCAATGCATGATTTATTTGTTTTTATGCTTGCTGTTTGCTACTTTCTACTTATTTGCCGGGTGGTGTTACTGCAGAATCACTAGGGAGTACTAAAAAGTTGCCGCCTGGTCACGAACTTCTTTGCCTTGGGCTGTCCCTTGTTGTAGCAGTTCGGATACAGAGACGAACTCATAGCCTTGCTCGCGGAGCTTATCTATAATTACTGGCAATGCTTCATGCGTCTGGGTAACGGAATCGCTCGCATGCAGTAGGACAATATCGCCCGGATGAGCTTTGCTTACGACTCGATCAATAATGGCCTGCGTGCCTGGATTCTTCCAATCCAATGAATCCGTATCCCATTGAATGGCCGTATAGCCTAGATCGGATGTGATTTGCAGCACGCGTTTGTCAAAATCTCCATTAGGCATGCGAATCAATTTGGGTTCTTTCCCTGTTAATTCGGTTAACATAGTATGAGCAGTAGTGATTTGTTTCCGAATGTCCTCGTCACTCAGGCTGGTATAGTTCTCATGCTTATGGCCATGGCTGCCGATCTCGAAGCCACTGTCCTTGATTTCATTTACAAGCTCGGGATGGGTCTTGCCCCAGGGGGAGGAGAGGAAGAATGTCGCTTTCTGCACATTCTTATCCTTAAGTACCTGCAGAATAGGAGCTGTTCGCTTCTCACCCCAACTGATGTCAAAGGTCAATGCAATAACTTTCTTGTCGCTTGGTACGCTATACACAGCAGAGGGAGCCTCGTCAGAGAAGACACTGATGTCACTAGCCTCCACATAAATAATGCCTAGCGCGAATATTGCTGCAGCTATTGCTATAAGACTTCGTTTAATGGTCTTGCCGCTAATTACATAAAAAAACGAATTCATGATCCATTCCCCTTTCCCGCAATGCTTGTTCAGCTTGTTTATTTATCCCTATTGCAGCTTCAAGTAAAATATGACTTCAACCAGACTACAGGAGGACAGACAATGGGTTTGAAAAAATTTCTCGGCATCTTACGCTCTATGAGCGCCTTAATTTGGATCACTACAATTATTTTCATTCTGAGTATGGCTGCAGGTTGGTTCAGCACAGGGGCCATACAGTCCTTACTAGTGAATCAGCTGGATCAGCTTGGAGAGGTGGCGCAAGGACTGCAGCAATCGGATAATGCACAGCTTAGCTTTTTCGTCTTTATATTCTTGAACAATGCAATCAAATGCGTATTGGTCATTTTTCTCGGAGCGGCCTTCGGAATCTTTCCATTACTGTTTATTACGATTAACGGAATGGTCATCGGCTTCCTTGTACATATGGTGGCTGCCAGCGGAACAGTCAGCTTATATGACCTGATCGTCAAAGGTCTATTGCCGCATGGCATCATTGAACTACCGGTACTTGTCATTGCCTGCGCGTATGGCCTGAGATTCGGAGGTATGGTATGGTCGTCCATTACAGGTGCGATAAGCGGGGAGGGGAGTACGAGAAGGGACTGGCCTGAATTTATGCGTGAGACAGGGAATATGTCCCTATGGGTAGTCATACTGCTGTTCATTGCAGCAATCATTGAGAGTACGGTGACTTACAGCTTGCTTGGAGGATAAAGTAGGCGGGCGAAAACCTTCGGGCTCTGAGTCGTCAACTTCGTTAGATTTGTTTAATGAATGTATAAAGCATGGGACAACGATACAGAATGAACTAGTGCATGCAACAACGAATTAACATGGGGCATTCCACACATGAGGCAGCTTGCCCTACTCTATTGATCTGTTAAAGGTCTACAGGTCTGTAACAGGTAAATTACTTATCTAGTCATACTAGGATCGTGTGTGGAATGAGTCTTGCCTTAATACTACTATTTGCTAAGGGGTCTGGTTCTGATGATGGGTATGCTTTTCAATGAAAAAGAGTGCAAGGAACTGGATTATGTGCTCCGGCGTGAGTTGGACGAGATGCTGATGGAGATGGGTGACAAAAGACTTGATCAGGATATTCGCAATGCCATTGCTCTGCGTTATAAAACGGTATTTCGTATGTATGCGCGATTTGCGCCACCAAAGCAGTTGTCTAAATATGCTCGCAAGATGAAGCTTCCTTATTCATAAAATTCAAATATGTATTGACTTTATCAGTCTTAACGTGATAAATTAAATTTCGCTCGTTTCAAAGAGTTGGACTTAAAACGTTGAATTATAAAAAACGAAAAAAAGTCTTGCCAAATGAAATTGAGCGTGATATATTATAAAAGTCGCCGCTGAGATAAAACGATGGCGAAGAAATAAAGTTGATCTTTGAAAACTGAACAACGAGTGAGCGGATTTTGCGAAGCAAAATCCAACGCGAAGGTTTTTGGTACATGTCTATGACTGTATGGAAACCGGAGCAAACAATGAGATATGAATCTCGTCAGATTCAAAATGAGCTATCGCTCTTTTCAATAACTTTATTGGAGAGTTTGATCCTGGCTCAGGACGAACGCTGGCGGCGTGCCTAATACATGCA